>Ga0208958_1000261_pt1 | contig 65100 bp, 106 predicted proteins | sample RifOxyB1_FD_184032 | JGI IMG/M metagenome (GOLD analysis project Ga0208958, IMG submission 184032) | Soil microbial communities from Rifle, Colorado - Rifle Oxygen_injection B1 (SPAdes) | ecosystem: Environmental > Terrestrial > Deep subsurface > Rock core/Sediment | place: Rifle, Colorado...
TAAAGTACCATTTGATGTTATAGTAGTAGATGAAATGTCAATGACAGATGTATTTTTAATGAAAAGATTAATTGAAGCAATTGATTTTTCAAGAACAAAATTATTATTTATAGGAGATGGATTCCAGATCCCCTCTGTGGGAGCAGGTAATATATTACATGATATGGTTGAATCAGGTGTAATACCAGTAACTTCATTAACAAAAGTATTTAGATATGGTATTGGTGGTATTTTGACTATTGCTACAAAAACAAGATTGGGAGAAAATTGGATAGAAGATTGTAAAAACACTAGTATTTTCGGTGAAGATAAAGGTTATATTTATATGCCAATGCAACAAGAAAAAATATTATCTACTGTTAAAAATTTATATACTAAGTTAATGAATAGTGGAGTAATACCTGAAGATATTTTAATTTTATCTTCATATAATATCAGAGAATACGGAACAATAAAAATAAATGAAATGATTCAAAAAATAGCAAATAAAAATTATGGTAGTGATATTAAATTAAAATCTGGTGATATAACTTATTATTTAGATGATATAGTTATCCAAACAAAGAATAATTATAAATCTATTATTTATAATCCTGAAAGTTATAATATTTTTGACGAGAATAATCCAACAACATTTATTAGTAATGGTGATATTGGTAAAATAATTTTAATAGATAAATACTATATGATTGTTCAATATGATAATTTAAAAATAGTATATAATCATGAATCTGCATTAGATTTAAATTTAGCATATAGTATTTCTACATATAAGGCACAAGGAGGGGCATGTAAAAATATTATTCTAATCACTCCTAGAGCACATACATACATGTTGAATGCTAATTTAATTTATGTTGGTCAAACTAGAGCAGAACATAGATGTTATCATTTAGGAGAACCAGAGACTATTAAACGTGCATTAAAAAAGAGAGCAAATTTAACTAGAAAGACACATTTGAAAGATATTTTGATAAAATTGAGTGCTTAAAAATTAACTTAACAAAATATAAAAATAAATATTGACAATTAAACTTAAAACAATTATAATAATAACCAAGGGAAGAGATAATACTTATAATACCCATATAAACACAATAATCTCTTCCCAAAATAAAATATTAAAAGGAGAATATATAATGAAATATAAATACAATGATTTAATATATATTAAAAATGGTCAAATGTTAGGTAAATTTTTATTATACAGAGAAGACAAAAAGACAATTCTTGTTGAAAGAATACTATCTAATAGTTATTTTGGAGGAGGATATAGTGATAAAATAGTAGAAATATCTGAGAAATATGACATATTAACAAATAAAGAAGATATTAAAATTGATTTTGAAATTAAAATAAAAGATTTAAATGATAAACTTATTATTTTAAAAGATCAATTTGAGCAAGCAAAACAAATACCAATTAAATTACAAATAGAAAATTTACAGCAAGAAATTATTAATACTCAAAAGAATATGCAAAAATTAGATTTATCAATTCCTGAAAATGTTTTAAAAATGAACAATCTTATTAAATCAATTACAGAAAAAAATAAAGGTATAAGACATTTAGAATCTAAGAGTAAAAAGGTTTATCACGAAGAAGTAAATCCTATAATTAGTGAAATTAAAAGATTTGAAGATAGGATTAAAGAACATAAAAATTTAATGACAAATATTTTAAATAGAATAAAATCTTAACATTATCTTAATATGAAAACAGAAGTAATTAAGAGTAAATAGAAGAAAAGCAGAGTTTAAATTTTAAAAATCATCACGAATTCGAGGTTTTGTCATGTTTTACCAAATATAAATAAAAAAGGAGAATTAAATGAAGAAGGTATTTAATGAAGTGCAAATAGGAGATAGTATAGAATTATTAAATATATCTAAATTTAAAACAGTAAGAGATAATGACATAAGTGATTAAAAGTAAAAAATATATATTTATCTACAAAATATGTCAATGTAGTAGGAAAAACTAAATCATATATTTTAATTGCTTGTTATGATGGTCAATCATATCCAGATGAAAATTACTATGTTATTTAAATTGTTTAATGGAGATTTTATTATAAAAAATCATTGTAAAAATACTAAACGTGGGGCAATTTATTATAAAGAAGATTATTTTGGATATGTTGGAGAAGATGAAAATTATGTTTACTTAGCACATTATTATATTTATCAAGATGGTAAGGATGCAATGCGAAAAGTAAAAAAAGATGAGTATTATAAATTTGCAGTAAGTATAAATGAACCTGATTATGCAGAAGATTTTTATCAAAAAGAATGGGGATTAATTGGAAGAGAAATAAAATAAATTATAAAAAATAGTAAAGGAGGGCAACTTACATGAAAAATTCAATTGAATTTACAGGAATCAATTCAGGTGATTATGAATGTTTTTGTTGGGACGTTGACATAGAAACATTTAAAAAAATAAAAGGTGAAGAACCAGATGTATTTAATTATGTTGAAATAGATAGGTCAGATATTGATAATTATAAACCAATAGGTGATAAAGTTAGATTATATCCTAATGATATTTTTGAAAGAAATAAAAGAATTAAAGTTAAAATAGAAATTGAAACACTAGGAATATTTTGCAGATGTTGTGACAAAGAATTAAATCCTTCAGAGATAAAATCACACAATAAAGATAAAAGGTATGATGAATATTTTTGTGACAATTGTTTAACTAAATGTTCTGTGTGTGGAGAATTATTTGCTGACTATGATAATATAGGTAAATGTGAAAATTGTGCAGATTAAATAAAGGGAGAGAAAATTATGAATAAAACTAATAAAGAAATTAAAAAAGAATTATTAATTAATAATGGATTTATTGAATTATCTAGTGTATTTAACAAGAAAGATAATAAATATAAAAATAATAATTTATTTTGGTGGCAAAAGTTAATCATTAAATTATTAGAGATTAAAGAGAGAACTAGAAAGACAAAAATAGAAGAATATTTAAGAAATAATAAAGGAGCAGATTAAAATATATGATCTACATAAACAATCTAACCGAATTACCAATTAGTTGTAAAACATGTTAATTTAGAGGGGCAACAAATTGGGTTTGTTCTTTTATAGAATGGAATTGTAATATTTCAATTTATCGTCAAAATATTAAAGTAACTGAAAAAGAATGGTATGATGGAAATTGAAAACATCCTGATTGCCCATTAAGAGAAATTAAATAATAAATATAATATTAGAGGAGAATAAAACATGAAAGAATTTTTTACAAATATGATTGAAGATGCATTATTAAATAATGATATGTCTATTGTGTATATGGTTTTTATATCATTAATAAGTGCGAATAGCAATAAAACTAATGATGATATAAAAAAGAATTGTGAATCTCTTGTAAAACTAATTAATGTTTTATCAAATTATACAAATAATTCTAAATTGCAAGATATTAAAGAAAAGGCTATCAAATATAATGAAAAGTATTTAAATTATTAATAATTTAAGAAAGAAGGTTTAAATTATACATAATTCAGAAGAATATGATAATGAAGATAATGAATCAGAATTACAAGAAAACATAGAAAATCCTACATCAACAAATCAAAATAATTGTCCTAATCTAATCACAGAAATAATAAAAAAAGAATGGTATCCAGAAGGATTTGAAAGAATGTATCTAGAGTTTCCAAGAAGCACATGTAAAGATAAAACTGTAAAAGGGATTGTAAGTTGTTGTGGTAATATTAAACAGTGTGATAAGAAATTAAGCAAGGATAAGAAAGAAAAAGGTAAAGACGAAGGAGATAGTAAATTAGCATTAGAGATTAAGAAAGTTAAGAAAAAGCAGAAAGAAAACAAAAATAAAGGGGAATAATTATGGATTATATAAAAGAATTAGAAAATATAGAATCTAAAAACAAGAAATTATTAACAAAGCAAAACAAGAAGGGTATATATTTGTTAATAATTTGTTAATAAAATCTAATGAATATGTACCAGTAATAGAAGTTTATGTTAGAGGTGAAACTTTATATGAATCTGCTGGTAGATATTTTGTATTTAAAAATATAATTCCATTAACCAGAGAACAAGTAAGTGAAATTATAAAATATAAAGAATTTAATGCAGAAAATATAATTGAAATTATGTATGATAGTTTTGTAAACGAGTTAAAAGATTTAGATGGTTTTTATGAGATATTAGATATGTATGGTCATTTAGAAGAAGAACACATAAACTACATAGTAAAAAAAGAAGATTTAGAAGAAAGATACCATTTAGATGAAAATCAAAATTTATATATGGAATTTTATTTTCAAGATTCAAATAATAATATGAATGGATTTGTAAGTATTTTTGATATGCGAGTTGAAGATTTAGAAGATGAAACAAAAGAATCTGATATATTTTTAGTTAAATATTTAAAAGATAATTAAGAAATAAAGAAGGAGGAACAAAAACTAATGAACAACTATCTACAAACAATTATCAATAAACACAAAAAATTTGAGAAAAATTCATTTATTATTTCTGTATAAGTTTTAATGAAGATAATGGTGATGAAAGTAGAGGTGAGATGGGTGGAAGTTATGATGCAGAAGATGGATATCCAATTTGTTCTCATATTTTAGAATATGATTTAGAAACAAATACAATGACAAAAGAAGAATGGTTGAGACAAAAATGGAATGCAGATATTTCATTTACTGATGAGTATAATTATTTAAAAGAAATGAGTTTTGAAGAGGCAGATAGATTGAGTAAGGAATTAGATAATTAAGAAGGAGATTAAAATATGAATACATTAAATATTATAGGACACATTACAGGTGTAGAAATTCAAAAATCAGGGACTATTATCGAATTTATATCTAATGAATCAATATCAGTTAAAAGAAAATTAAGTATTAATCATGAAGATAAAGATCATTATTTTGAAGTTGTGAGTGTAGAAACAAGTATTGAAGATAGAGAATTATTTGTCAAAGCGAAAGAAGTAGGTTATTGGTGTAATAATTTTGATAATAAAAGTAATATTGATATAAGAGATTTATTAGGATTAGAAATTAATATTGTTACTGATAATGATACATTAAGGAAAATAGAAAAAGAATCATGTTATTGTTAGATTAGAAATGAGGTGTTAATATATATGACTTTAGTAAAATGCAACTTAAATGATTGTGTAAATAATAAAAATGGTATATGCCAAAAAGAAGATATTGATTTAGATATAGTAATGGACAATATGATAGAATGTTTTGATTATAATACTCAAGCAATGATTGACTTAAGAGATAAGTTAAGGAAGGAATTGAGAATTAATTAATACTTATTATAGGAGATAAATTATGAACAACAAATTAAACTTAACATGGAAAGATATATTTAACAGTCAAAGAATGTGGCCTATGAATTATAATCAATGTAGAGATGGGCAAAAAAGAATAGAGTATAAATATTTAGCATTTAATGGAGAAGTATTTCATGTAAATGATATGAATATGAAAAATATTGTATGTGTGGATGGTGAATTAGGAGATAAATATGAATAATGAAGAATTATTTAAAAAACATTATCATTACACACTTATTACACCTACAAAAGAACAAGAAAAATCATATGAATTATGGTTATATTATTACTATCATGCTGAATTATATGATCAGTTTATTTGTTCAAGAGTAGACGAACACGGTATTGCTATTCCTAGTAATTATAAAGAGAATAGATTAGTTAATCAAAATGCAAGAGAATTATATAACTATATTCATTTAGCAAAAAGAGAATGGGAAAATGAGAATAAAACAATTATATTAAAAGAAGATTGGGAATTGTCAAGAAGAGAATTAATGCAATTATTCACTTTTAAAGGATTGAAGGAAGAGTATAATAGAGTTTTTGGAGAAACAAGAAATAAAATATGAATTAGAATATGGTGATGGATGGAGTATTAGTTTATATCAATTGCTACAAAGATTGTAGTCATAACGAAACTTTCATTTTATGAAGAAAGGAAATTGGTAGTATATGGATGAATATGTTTGTATTTATGATCAAGAATGGGTAATGAATCATTGTGTAAGAACTGAAGCAAATAATGTTGATGAGGCAAAAGATAAATTTATTGAGTATTTAAAATCTAAACATCATATTAATTATATAGATACGAATAAATTATATTTAATTAATTATTCTTATTTAGGTAAGATATAATAGAATAGAATGTTTGTATTATTCAAAGGAGGAATATATGAAACTAATAGGACATTATTTAAATTCACCTTTTAAAAAATGGGATGGAGATAAAATAGTAAATATATTTAATAAAAATGGATTTATATTTGATAATGAATATGCTGGTATATTTGATTTTCATCATCAAAATGCAGGAAAAGGAGATAAATTTCATTTAAATTATTTATTATATTTAAGAAGAACAATGTTATTTATTTGTAATCCTAATATTAGAATATCACCACCTATTAAAAGTCATAAGCAATTAGATGATTATTTAAATAATTTAATGCACAATATAAATTTAGATTGGAAATATTGTAATCATGAACATTTATTTAAATAAAATAAGTAAAGAAGGTGATTAAAATTCATAATGAATATTATTGTTTAAATTGTCACGAATTTACTAATTATAATTTAGAAGCAGAAGGAAATGGCAACGCAGGATATTATTGTTCCGAATGCGGGATGCGCATGATAGATAGATGTTATTCGCAAGTGCTTAATGATTTAAAAAAATATCATCCTGAATACCCTTTTTTAAATAATGTATGTATGTCACATGATATTTACGGATGTAAACTACATAAATGTCCTTATAATAAATAAATTAGAGTGAAGTCAATTTAATATGAAAGATTATAATAACCTATATAGTAGTTGCAGTAATTGTAAACATAAATTTAGTAAAGAAATATGTAATGAATGTGAATTAGGATTAAAATGGGAATATGACGAAAAAAGTTAAGAGGTAATAAATATGACAAATAAAGAAAAATTAAATTTTAAAGAAAAGTATCAAAACAATCCTATTGCTTTTATTGAAAAATTTTACAATGTTAAACTACAATCATGGCAAAGATTATATTTAAAAACTATAATTGCAAAAGATAAAATTGTTTCATATTTCACTCCTTATAGATATGGGAAAACAATACTATATAAAGGACAATTAGAATATATGAAAACAATGGAAATGGATTTTAATATATGGACTAAAGAAGGAATTGAGATATATGAGAAAGGTGTTTTTATTAGAAAAATTGAGCATAAGGAGAATATTAAATAACATGCTAATAGTAAAACAAAACACATATCCAAATGTTGATTTAAAACAAGGTGATATAGTAGAATGGATACATGAAAGAAAATGTTATTACCTATATAAATCACCAATAAAAAGTAAAATTTTTGATAAAGCATATTTTGCATCACCTAATTGCAATAAAGATGGAATTAAACCTAATGGTAAGCAAGTAAGTTTAGTAGGAATTGTTGCACAAGTTAGATCAAAAGGATATATATTAGAGTTAGAGTATATAGCACATTAAATTAATATAGATTAAAAGGAGATAATATATGCTAAAAATAATTAATCAACCAAGTGGGATATTAGAAGTTAAAAGATTATATTTACATGAATTAGAAATGTTTATTATATGTCCTAATTGTAGTTATGAAAGAAAATGGGATAATTATTTTTATTATCCTGAAATTAACACTCCAATTAATATTCATTGTTATTGTAGCGAATGTGAACACGAATGGGAAGAAAATGTTATTTTAAAGATTAATTTAGAATTAATATAAATAGAGGAGAATTATAAAACATGACAACACAAATAATGTATGATAAAGGATTAAGATGTAAAGGTAGAGGTTTTAATTGTGAAGGTTGTAGAGATAAAAATGAATGTATTGAATATGAAATTTGGGAACCCAAAAATACAGAATATACACCAACATTGCAATTTGTATATAAAAACTGGAAAGGTGAAACAAATAATAGAATTGTAATCCCTTATAATATATATTTTGGCAACACAGAATTTCACAAAGAAGAACAATGGTTTCTACATGCTCTTGATGTAGATAAAAAAGAAGAAAGAAATTTTGCTTTGAAAGATATTATTAAATTTTTATAAAGGAGAAATATTATGAATGCTATTAAATATCCTGATGTTATTATGAATCAAAGAGGAATGTATTTTAAGGAAAATAATGATAATTATATTAATTTTAAAGATGTAATTTTAATATTAGATAGAAGTGGAAATTGTGAGAGTATAAAATTTGAAAATAAATATTAATATAAGGAGATTACAAGTTAATTATGAAATATATTAAATTAAAATGTAATAGTTATAATTGTGAAACAAAATTTTTAATAGCAATTAATGAATGGTATAATAAAGAATATGAAGGAAAGATTCATGAATATTATGTTTGTCCTATATGTGAATCTATGGTATTTGTAGATAATAAAGAAAATTGTATTGTTGATATTGATATTTAAGGAGAATTTACATGAGAGATAAAAACAGAATTAAACCATTTCTACAAAAATTAGAAGAATTATGGTTGCAATATCCAGATTTAAGATTTGGTAAATTATTTAATTTATTACATAGAAATATTAGTGGCGATCCATTTTATGCTGAAGAAAAGGAATGGGAATTAGTTATTAATAGATTAATGTGTAAGAAGTTTGGTAATTTAGAAAGTGACGTAGGATGTTGTGTTGACTGTTATGTAGAAAGAAATGATTTATTTAGAAGATGTTGGGAGTATAGTAGATGTAAAAATATTAAGAAAGGAGAGATATAATATGAAAACAATAGATGAACATAATGATAATATATTAAAACTTATTCAAAAAGCACGATCAATGAATACTAATATTGAATGTCCAAAATGTAAAAATGAATTAATGTATGCAGATAATTATATTTATACTAGTAGTCCACCAAAAAGAAAAGTTAAATGTGAATGTGGTTATATTGATTATATATTAGCATGAAAGGAGTAATCAATTATGAACACAATTATCCTAAAAAGTTCTATTCAAACAGTAACAAAAATAAATCGTAAAACTAAAGCAAAATTATTTAAAGATTTAAAAATTGGAGATAAAGTAGAATTTTCTGTACCTATTAAACGTGCAGGTAGTAATCGAGGTACGTATGCTACATATATAGAAGTAAGGAATGTTGATACAGATGAACACACCTATAATTCATTCAATCAATTGCCTAGTATATTGGATGCATTTGAATTTGAAAGTGAATAATAATAAGGAGAATAAATATATGTATTGTTTAATATGCGAACCAATAGTTAAATTAATAGAACAAGAATCGAACGAAAATGAAGGTTTATATTATCAATATTATATATGTCCTGAATGCAATATTAGATATTATTGTACTTCACAATCTGGTGATATGGTTCAAGATTATTTAGATTTGTGTAATTAATTAATATATGAAAGTAGGTGATAAATAATTTTAATAAATAAAAATTATAATAAAAATGAATCAAGAGAACATTACGAGTTAAAACAAATCTCTAGATATATACTTTATTCTAAAGGTTATAACTGTATAGCAACTGAAGTTCAATTCTCTAAATACTCACAATATCTAAAAGATTATGAATGGTTTAATTCCAAAGCAACATCTAAAAATACTATTGATGTAGTAGGAATTAAAGGTAATCTATTAAATCTTAGAAATAATAACGTAGATAGTTATAAAGTTATGGGTATTGAAGCCAAAGCATCTTATTCAGATTTTTTAAATGGATTTTGTACTCAATGTGAATATACATATGTGATTGCTCCAGTTGGTGTTATACCTGTTGATAAACTTCCAGCAAAAATAGGATTAATAGAATGTGACATTTCAAATTATATTATTAAAAATAAATTTAATAAATTTGAATTTAAAGGCATTACTACGACTAAACAATGTTCTAGTAGAAAGAAAGAAATGTATAAGAGAGATGATATTTACAGAGTAGATACGTTTAATGTATTGAGAAAAATTGCATACAGAAATACGGTAAATGATATTTTTAAGAAAAATGAAATTATGATTGAGGGATTATAATATGATAGAAAAAATTATTTGTGAAAATAACACAGAAAATAATTATGAATATTTAAGTGAAGAAAGAAAATTAAAATATCAAAATATTTATAAAAAATCTACATGTTGTCCAGAAAGATATATATTATCAATAGATATTTCATCTCCCTATAGTAAAGATTATAGTTGTGCTATTACATATAATTACGAAGAATATCTTAAAGGTAATGTAGTTATAGAAAATGTAGAATATTTTTAAATTTAATTTAAAAAGGAGAATACATATGAACATCGGATATAAATGTCCAAAATATAAACTTGATGCTTGGGGAATATGTGAATATAAAATTAATTGTGAAATAGATGATTGTGAATATAATTGTGCTATTGAAATGGATAAGGTTGAAAATAATAATTATGTTTATAAGTGTAAATTAAAATGAAAAATAATAATATCATAAATAGTATTAACAAAACTTTAAATAATGTATTGAAAAGAAGAGATGGTGAGAACCCATACGTTCATAGTCTTACTACAAAGGTTCCTATAGAAACTTGTAATATTGTAGATATTGAAATATCTATGATTTGTAGTGTATTTGAAGAATTAAGATATAATAAAAAATGTTTTGAAAATTATAATGGTAATAGTATAAAAATAGATGATATATTACAAGAATATAAAAAATTATATATTGATTTAATTGATAAGAAAATTGACAGGGACATTCATAATAATAAACTTTATAGTATTGCTAGATGTTTATGGGGTAGAATAAATTATGAAGAAAATATGAAGATATATAAAATTTAAGGAGGAGTTTAATTATGGCAGAACCTAAAATTATTAATGGTGAAAAAAGATGTCCTGTATGTGGAAGTAAGGTAGTATGGTTTGATTTTTATGAAAATTGGAGATGTACATTTGATCATTGTGGTTGGGGATGGGAATAATTAAATAAAAATATTATTGTAATGAATGCATTGAAGGAGAAAATTATGGACGATATTAATAAAACCATATTAATAGAAATAACTAAACGATTAATAATGAATAAAAATGGTAAGTTTTCAAAAAAGAAATTTAATAAAAATAAAGATACATTATTTGATATTGTAGGTTTAATAGTAGATTATGAAATTAAAAATAAAATAAATATAAAACAATAAAAAAGGAGAATTAATATGGCAAAGTTACACAAAGTAGAGTTATATATTATAGATGTAAATGACAACTATAGCAATTTAAAAGAAATTATGCATGACATAGGGAATTCTACAGATTGTAGTCTTATTCCTTTTAATTCACAAGAAGTTGAAATAGATTGGCATGATGGAATAGATATAAATTTATCTAATTGTCCAGTTGAAAATTTTAGAGAATATTTTGAGGAAAATGAAAATGAGAATAAAAATATATTAGAAGAAGAGAAATGTACATATAAAGAAGAATTAATTACAAATATACCATGTGAATTAATGAAAAATTATATGTGTTTTATTGGAGAATGGGATGATTTTTATTTAGGAGAAGATAATTATTGGCATTTTGATGGCGAATGGTGTTGTGAATATTTTAATCCTGAAGCAGATTGTTGTAGAACAAGAAAAGAATAAAATAAAACTTGACAAGTGGATAATAAAATGTTAAAATAAATATAAATTAGAAAGTATTAAATAAAGGAGGTGATTATTTGTGTGATTTGACATTATGTAAAAACGATGATTGCAAGAAAGCACAAAATTGTTTTAGGTTTCTGGCAAAACCAGATAAATATCAATCTTATATGAATGGGAAAGATGATTGTGATGAGAATAATGGTTACGAATATTTTTTAGAGGTGAAAATGTTGAAAAGGTGTTAGAATGATAAAATAAATAAAAATTAACATGCAACAAACCATTGATTTTATTGGGTTTGTAAAATGTAAAAACATGACAAAAGGAGGGTTTGGTTTCGATATGGTAAATCAAATAGTAAGACATTTTAAAGGTGATTTGTATTTAATTTTAAATATTTGTACACATACAGAAACAGAAACAGGAGAAGAACATGTTGTATATAAATCATTATATGAATCTGGAAAAGTATGGGTTAGACCATTAAGTATTTTTCAAGAAGAAGTACCTAAAGAAAAAGAAAATCCTACTAAACAAAAGTTTAGATTTGAATTATTTGAACCAAAAAGAATTTCTAGTCATGTAGTAGGAGATTAAAATATAAAAATATATATAGGAGGTATAATTTTGAAACAAGTAATTAAAAGAAATGGTAGTATGGTAGATTTTGATACATATAAAATTACCATTGCAATTTTATCAGCATTAAATGAAACAAAAGAAGGAAATTATGAAACTGCTCAAATGTTATCAGATAAAGTAGTTATAAAAATAAATGGTAGGGATAAATTTAAAGTAGAAGAAATTCAAGATATTGTAGAAGAAGTTTTGATGACAGAAGGATTTCTTCAAACTGCAAAAAAATATATTATTTATCGTGAAGATAGAACAAAACAAAGAAATTTTGAATCTGATTTTATGAAACGTATTGCTAAAATTGATAAAGAAACTAGTAGAGACAATGCTAACATCGGCCATTCCACAGCAAGTAAAATGTATCAAATTGCTTCTGAAACAAGTAAATATTACTATTTAAATAGATTAATTCCTAAACATCTTAGTAAATTACATAAAAATGGAGATATACATATTCACGATCTTGACTACTATTCTAAAAGCCCGAATTGTCTTTCGATTCCTTTAGAGCAATTATTAAGAACTGGTTATAATGGAGAATATGGATTTGTTAATTCACCAAAAAGAATTAAAAGTGCAATGGATTTAGCAGCAAATATTCTTCAAAGATGTTCAAATGATATTTTTGGTGGAACATTATTACCCAATATTGATATGACAATTGAAAATTTGATAAATGATAAAATTATTGAAGAACCTACTGAAAGTGAATTAGAGCAAGCATGTCAAAGTTTACTTTATAATCTTGCTACCATGCCTACTAGAGCAGGAAATCAGATACCATTTTCTTCCATGACATTTGGATTAGAAGAAGGTATTTGGGGTAGAAAAACATCTTTTGCAATGTTAAGTCAATTTGAAAAAGGTATGGGGAAAGGTGAAACATTTATCTTCCCTAATATTGTTTTTAAAGTTAAAGAAGGAGTTAATTTTAATCCAGAAGATAAAAATTATGAATTATATAAATATGCAATAAAAGTTTCTTGTAATAGAATGAATCCTACATTTGCATTTATGGATAATGCAGGTAATGAAGCATTTCCAGCAAAAGAAATTAATCCTATGGGATGCAGAAGCAGAATTGTTGCTAACCAACATGGAGATTCATGTTCAGAAAAGAGAGGAAATATTTTTCCAACAACTATCAATCTTCCTAAAATTGCTTTAAGAACAAAAGGTATGCATTATAATAAAGAATTAAAAGATTTTTGGAAGAAATTAAATAAAATGCTTGATGATGTTAAGGAATTATCATTACATAGATGGGGTATTCTTAAAAATCTTAAAGTAAAAGATATGCCATTTGTATTCGGAGAAGATATATATTATAATTCAGGTGAATTATCTTCTGAAGATATCGTTGGAGAATCATTAAAACATGGAACAATTGCTGTAGGATTTATTGGAATTGCAGAATGTGTAAAAGAATTAGTAGGTGTACATCATGGAGAAAATGAAAAAGGATTAAAATTAGCATTAGAAATTAATAATAGATTTAGACAATTTTGTGATGAAATGTGCGAAGAAACTAAATTAAATTGGTCGTGCTATGCCACTCCAGCAGAAAGCACCTGTAATAAAGTTATCAAAGATAAAGAAGAATTTGGAGTTATTAATGGAGTAACAGATAAAGAATATTACACAAATTCTTTTCATATTCCTGTATATTTTCCTATATCTATTGCCAGAAAAATTACTATCGAAGGACAATTTCATAGATTTAATAATGCAGGACATATTAGTTATATTGAATTAACAGATGCCCCAATACATAATGTAGATGGTGTTGAACATATTTTAAGACACATGAAAAATTCAGACGTTGGATATTGTGGTATTAATTATCCTAAAGATGAATGTTTGAATATTGAATGTAAAAATAGTGGTGTATTTGATGATTGTTGTCCTAAATGTGGTAATACAAATATTAGAAAAATTAGAAGAATATCTGGATATTTAGGATTTGAAGATAGAATTAATAGTAGTAAAAAGAAAGAAATTGATGAAAGATTGAAACATGATACAATAGGTAATTAATTATGATTGAAATTGCAGGAATTAGAACAGAAAGTTTAGGAGATGGTACAGGAGTAAGAACAGTAATATTTTTTCAAAAATGTACTCACTACTGTTATAAATGTCAAAATACAGATACTTGGCAAGAAGGAAATGGTCAATTAGTTACAATACAATATTTACTCAATATAATAAAAAATGACGTATTATCAAATGGCGTAACATTTAGTGGTGGTTGTCCACTTTGTAATTCTAATTTAGACGAAATAATTTTATTAGCAAAAGAAATAAAATTATTAAATAAGAATATATGGTGCTATTGTGGAGAAAAAATAGAAGACTTAACTGGTAAACAAAACGAATTATTACAATATATAGATGTTCTTATTGATGGTAAATATATAGATGATTTAAGAAATGATACTTTGGCTTTTAGAGGAAGCGAAAATCAAAGGATTATTGATGTTCAAAAAACTTTAAAAAATGATAAAATAATATTAATATAAATAAAAAAGGAGAAAAACCCACATGAATAATAAAATTAATTGTACAGTAGATGAACAAAATATAACTCTTCCTAAATATGAATCAGTCTGTGCTTCCGGTATGGATTTAAGAGCATGGAAATATTCATCACCTCATTTCTTAAAAGAAACAAATGAATTTCCAGAACAAGGTTTTAATTTATATCCAGGTGATAGAATTTTAATTAAAACAGGATTACATATCCAATTACCACCAAATACAGAAGCACAAATTAGACCACGATCTGGTTTAGCATTAAAACATGGCATCTCAATTGTTAATTCTCCAGGCACAATTGACGAAGATTATGTTGGTGATGTAGGAGTTATCCTTATTAATATGGGAAATGAACCATTTAATATTAAATTTGGAGATCGCATCGCTCAAATGGTATTCCAAGAAGTTAAGAAATATGATTTAAAAATTGTTAATAAATTATCTGAAACAATACGTGGCAAAGATGGATTTGGATCTACTTTAGTAAAATAATTAATCAATTTAGCAGGGACTAAAAATCTCTGCTAAATATTAAATAAAAATAGAAAATAATGAAAATTGTCATTGACAAAATATTAAAATAAATGTATAATAACTACATAGAAAGGACAAGTTAAATATGGAAGAAAAAGAATCAAAAGATAATACAAAAGAATTTAAATGTATTAAAGAAAAATGTTTTTTATATTTTAATTCAGACGATTACTATGAAGTTTGTCAACTAGTAAGTAAATATGTTCTAATTGATAAATGCTATGGTATAACTGCAATTCCTAATAAAAAAGAAGAAGTTGTTTGTAAAATTGCAAACTTAGTCAAAGAATTAGATTGTTTGAACGAATTAGAAGAATTAATTAAGAGTAATCAATAATTAACCATAAAATATAAAAATAAGAAAGGAGATTTATAATATGAAACAAATAATTACTATAGACCAACTTAATGAATTGTCAAAAAAGCAAAAAATAAAACTATTTAATTAGTGGGTATCAAAAGGAATTAAAATGGGTGATATTTATTATTTAAATGTTAATGGAAAAGAAAGTATTGAATGTTTTACAAATAATTGCAATGGATTAAGTTTTGAAGGAACAAAAGTATATTATGAATATTATCCACTATTAAATATTGGTCAAATGATTGAATTACTAGATGATTATAATGCACCATTAGTTAGAGTAAATGGAGTGGATAAATTATGTGATTTTCTATGGAAAGAAATAAAAAACACATTATAAATAAACTATTAAATTATAAATATAAAAGGAGATTATAACTATGAAATCATTATTTATCTGTGAAAAATGCGATGCTCAATTTCAAACCGAACAAGAATGTATTGATCATGAAAAAGATTGCAATCCAATGATTACATATATATGTGATAAATGTGGGAAAACAGAATCCTACAAACCAGAAGAAAATATTCCCTCTATATGGCATTCTATTGACTTAGGTACACCAAATTATGGAAGTTTATTAGAAAATAGAAATGTCAGATTTGAATTGTGCGATTCATGTTTATATGATTATATTACCTCATTTAAACATAAAAATAATATTTTAAATAGCAATGAAGAACAATGGGATGAACGATATAAATTAGATGTAGATATAACTGAAGAATTATTTAATGGATTGCAATTAGTTAAATAGTTAATACAATATAAATATATTAAGAAAGGAGATAAATTATGTCTGAATCAACACAATTAATTGAAATAAACAATTCAACAAATCCTCATCACATAGCAATAGAAAATCCAGATTCCATATGTTTCAATTGTATTCAATCATATCCACAAATACACATAATCCACATTCCACAACTTAATCATTCCAGTGAATTTACTAACTTTTCGACTAAACTAAATTTATGCCACACATGCCTATCCTTAACTAATCCTGAATGGTGGAAATTAGAAATTATTAAAACATATACAGAAGATAATATGATGCAATTAAATTACAAATATGAAAAAGAAATATTAGAATTCATAAACCAAATGCCACTCTCTGGTCAAGAATTGTTTTATGCTAGATTTGGTTCTGGAGTAAATGCTGATCTTATGAGAGGGCAAGATTGGATTGATTATGCTTTAGGTATTCTACCACATGAAAAATGTAAATATTACGGATACTACTCACCACAAGAAATTTATGCATATCAAGAAAGATTTCCTAAATGTGAACATCCTGCTAATAGAATTTATGATGATGAATCAAAAAATACTTGGTGTCCATTTGGTGCCATTGGAGAATATAATCAAAAATGTTATGATAAAGGTTCTGATGACAATTGTTATGAATGTGAATATTTTCAAGAAAGAATAACTCCTATAAGAAATGTTATGGAGTGTGAATGGGAAGATTATGAAGTATATTATAAATGTAAAATTAATGAAAATAAATATAAGAGAATGTTTGAAAAAGGAGAATAAATAATATGATTAAATTAGAGAAATATATGAATATTCTTTTTAAAATATTCGGAAATATATTTATACTTTACACTATATTATATTTATTAAATTATTATCAACCAAGTAAAATAAGTATAGCATTTCATATGTTTATTATAGGAGTATTCTGTTTATTTTCTAAATTGACTATAAATAAAAATAAGGAGAATTAAATGATTAATAAAATAAAACAATTTATAGAAAATATAAAATTAGAAATATATTGTAAAGCATATAATATCAAAAACTATCTACAAGTAAAAAAATATAAAAGACTTTATCCAGATTATATTGACAATGAATATAATTGTGGTAATTTAAAATTTATTTGGGGTATAACATCATGGGATGATTTAACTGGCAAAGATGCTTCACTATTTACTATGAATGATATTGATATTATCTATGATAGAGATTCTAAATTATATATGTTAGGAATAGAAACTATTTATACATTTAAAGAAAATAAAAAAGAAAATGAATGTAAATATTTAAGAAGATTATTAGAAGCATTTACTAAATATATGGATGATAATAATTATTCAAAAAATTATAGTGTTTGTCTTTATGCATTTGGTTCTTCTACAAAAAATTCGGCAGAATCAATTAAAAAATTATATTTTAATTTTAAGGTGTTTGTTGAAGGTTATTGTAAGGTTTGTGGTTATTAATTGAAAAATTAATTATAATAAAGAGGTGAATTATTATAATATATTATTTTGCAAGTCAAAAAGATTTTGATGGAATAGAATTATATCCAAGAATACCAGAAAGCAGAATGAATAATGAAGATGATATAATTCCAAGAATATGTGTATCTAAAAGTATAAATGGATGTTTAACTGGTACTCAATGCTATGGTTTAGGTGATATTGTAAATATATATAAATGCGAAAGTAATAATGTTATTCAACCATCTATAGAACAAGTGCCTGATGTATGTTTTTCAGGTGAGGAATGGATATTAGAACCAGTTACAATGCAATTATTTATGCAAGTAAAAATATTATCAATTATAAATTGTCATATTAATGATAACAAAATGTACAATAAATTATATCAATTTGAAATACAATATTAATATAAATGAGAAAATTGGTGTCGAAACGAGGTGATATTATTAAAGAATTTAGTTTAATTAAACTTGATAGAGATAATGATTCTTATGGTTATTATAAGACACATAAATTATCTAATAATCAGACAATTGGAATATATTTATTTAGGCAAGAGAATATAAGTAATAATGAATATTATGTATTAGTATTGTTAGCAAATAAAAAGAAGTACATAAAAGAATTCATTAATGAGCAAAGAGATATATTATCAGATAAAGAAACTGGTAAATGTGGATTAGAAGGATTATTGTGGGCAAAAAGACAATTAATAGAATTTGAAGAATCACGATATTGTAAAAATGGCGATATAATTTCTATAGGATGGACTGATAATCGTAGAAGAGATATTTATAAATATGGTCTTAAAAAATACGGATATATTATTGGAAATAGGTATGGAAGAAAATGTTTGTATAAGAAAATAGTAAAATAAATAAAGAAGGAGAATATAAACATATGAATAAAATAATGATACTAAAAGGTAATAGTCCAGCAATACATAAATTAGGTGATATTAAAGAATTAGAAGATATATTTGAATTACTGTTTTATTTAGGTCAAAGTGACTCAGATGAATTTTTAAATGATGAGTAAAGGAGATAATTATGACAGTACAAGAAATATTGTTACAATTAAATAAAGAAAAAGATATAATTACAAAAGAAATATTAACTAAAGAAAAAGAATTACAAGAAATAAATATTACAATAGCAAATTTAACAAAAATAATAAATGAAATTGAAGTTATTTGTAGTAAATGTAATGGTAAAGGAAAAATATTTAAACGTGCTTGTGCAGAAGATGATGGTGATTATTATATGTGTAATAATTGCGAAGGTAAAGGTAGAATTAAATTATAATATAATAATTATAAGGAGGAAAATATTATTAGAAAAGATACCGAAAAACAAAAGCAAGAAAGACTTAATGAAACAAATTATAATATGTTTAATACTAAAATGAAAATAATTGAATACATAGATGCTAAAAATATAATAGTAGAATTTGAAGATGGTTATGTTGTAAAATCAGAATATGGTGTATTTAAAAAAGGACAAATAAAATCTGCTTATGATAAATCTATTTATGGGATAGGTTATCTTGGAGAAGGAAGATATACAGAAAATATTAGTGTAAGATATGATAAAATATATAAAAAATGGCGTGGTATGTTAGAAAGATGTTATGGCAATAAAACAAAAATAAATACAACATATATAGATTGTTTCGTTTGTGATGAATGGCATAATTATCAAAACTTTGCTAAATGGTATGAAGAAAATATTTATCAAATAAATGATGAAATTATGGAATTAGATAAAGATATTTTATATAAAGGGAATAAAATTTATAATCCTGAAAGTTGTATATTTGTACCACATAATATAAATTGTTTGTTTATTAAATGTAATACCACAAGAGGTAGTTATCCTATTGGTGTCAGTCTTCATAAACAAGCAGATAAATATATTGCGAAGTGTAAAATGAATGTTTTTGATAAAAATAAATGTGAATATTTAGGATTATTTAATACTCCTGAAGAAGCATTTGAAGCATATAAAAATTATAAAGAAAAAATAATAAAGAAAGTTGCTAATAAATACAAAGATAAAATACCATTAAAATTATATAATGCTTTAATAAATTATCAAGTAGAAATAACTGATTAATAAAATAAATATAAAGAGGAGGAAATATTATGACAATCGTGGTAAATTTTTTTTGTGGAGCAGGTGGAGGAAAAAGCAGTATGTCAACAGGAGTATTTTCTGAATTAAAATGGATAGGAATAAATGCTGAATACGTTGCAGAATATTGTAAGATGATGGTTTGGGAAGAAAGACCTGCAATTTTTCAAAATCAGAATTACATATTCGGTAAACAACATTATAATATTCAACGTCTAGTTGATAAAGTAGATGTAATAGTTACTGATTCACCGATTTTATTATCTGCATTTTACAATAATAAAACAGAAGAAAACGATATTTTTAATCAACATGTACTAAATGAATTTAATAAATTTAATAATATTAATTATTTCTTGGAAAGAATAAAACCCTTTCAACCACTTGGCAGATTCCAAACGGCAGAAGAAGCGAAACAAGATGATATTAAATTAAGAAAAATGTTAGATGAATTTGGAATATCTTATAAAATTATTAAAGGCATTAAAGAAAGTGTTGAACCATTAGCTAATCAAATTAAAAGTATGGTTCTTGCTCAAAAACAAGCAGAAGAATTGATAGAAAAGTGTAATCAATATGATAAAGGAGCAAACAATATATGATTAATCTAAATAAAGATGAGATAAATATTCTAATGAATTTAATAAGTGAAAAAATTGTAGATATGAAAAGTAGACAAAATGAAATAGATTTAAATAAATTTGAGAAAATAATTTTATTAGGTGTAAAAATAGAAAATGAATGGTCAAAATTAAATTAATAATAAAATTTAAAGGAGAATAAAATATGAATGATAAAAATGAAGAATTATTAGTAAAAATAAAATGCTCTAAATGTGGTAAAGAAGAATATTTACCAACATGTATTAAACTACATGATTTAAAACTATCTTATCAATGTAACTATTGTTTATATGAAGAATTAATAAAAATTGCACATATTAGAACAGATGAATGGTTATAAAGGAGAATTAATATGTCAAAACCACTTATAGAATTAATATCTTGTGATGCAGGAGATTGGAGTATGCTAAGAGTTAATTTAGGTGAAGATTTTGAATTCCAAGGTCATTCTGTTCCTAATCATGAATGGATTAAATTAATTAAATTATTAGGATATGAAGTTGAAGAAAGAATTATATCCGATGAAGATATGGAATATGGTAATTATTAATATGAAAAATATAAAATTAATCAAAATAGATGGAGTTAATTTTTTATGGTTCACTTGGTTTAACAATAAAAAGTATTCTATTATTTGGGAAATTGATTTTAAAAATATATGGTGGTTTCCTAAATTTATAAATGAAAAACATACCATTCATTGTGGATGGTTATTCTTTCAAATAGGATTTGGGAGATCACCAGAAAGTAAAAAATAAATAAAAGGAGATTTAACATGAAAATTAAAATTATAAAAGCAAGAAATATTGATTATTGGTATAGTAAATATATTAATGAAGAATTTATAGTAGAAGAAAGTGGTACTGTAGATTATATAATTACCGATGGAGCATCTAAATATTATAGTCATTTTATTTTAAGAGAAGATTGTGAAATAGTAAAAGAAATTACAGCAAAAGAAAATAAAAATAATCTATATTACAATACTAATCTTCAAATGTATCATATCAAATTACAAGATTATAAAATAAAAGTTGTCTGTAATAAATGCTACAAAAACGGTCAAGTAGATGAAAAATGTTCTGAATGTGGTGGGAAAGGTATACATAATAAAACTAAACAGAAATGGGAAGTTAATAAGAACACAATAATAATTGATAAAATTGATAGAGATGAAGATGGTGAACTAAGATATTGGAAGGATAAAGATTCTTTTTTTTATGAAATGGATAAATATTTGCATTTTTCATATCAAGATGCTTTAAATGAATGTAAGAGAAGGAATAAAGAATTAATAGAAAATAATTAATTATAGAGCGATATTGCAACAAAAATTTATATAAAATAATTATAATCTAACACATTTATTTTATATTAGAAAGGAGAAATTATAATAGAAAAACTTCTAAAAACCTTAAATAACCAACAAAAACAAATATTAAAAATTGCTACTAATACAATCTATTTTAATGATAATTCAGATTATCTATATGCTTTGTGGGATATAGTTCATGAAATAGTAGGGAAAGAAATTAAAGAATGTGATAGTGAATTATTTGATTTATTAAATTATGATTAATTCAAAAATCCCATTTTATATCAATATAGGAAAGGAGTAAATAATGGCAGAAATTAGTCATGGAGAATTAAGTTGTATGTTAGGAAAGCATAGAAAAAAAGCATTTGAGGAAGGTAGAATTGTAGAAAAATATAGAATAAAATCAATTATAAATAAATTAATTAGAGAGAATGAATTATTTCAAGATGGTAATTATAAGAAAGGTAGAAAAGATATTTTAGAAATATTATTATTTGAAATTAATAAATATGTTAAGTTTAATGTAGTAAATATTTAAAGATAATTGTATTTTATAAATTTAATAAAAAGGAAGAATTAATTATGACAAATGAAAAAATTGTAGCAGAAATGAAATTTAATATTGAATTAAATTTTAAAATTACAGAAAAAGGAAAGAAACATATAGATGAAAAAGGTATAAATTTAGAAGAATTAACAATGCAATTTAAAGAAAGTTTAAGAGAAATTATTTTAGACGAAGTTGATAATGATATACCAGAATTAATTAATTATGATTTAAATATTATAAGTGAATTAATAGAAAATTATTTAAAAGAAGGGATATAATTATGAAATTATTAAAGGAGATTAAATTATGGGAATTGTAAAAATATCAAACGACAAATATTTAGAAAATATCTTATATACTGCAAAGTTAGAATTAAAAGAATTAGAAGTAAAACATAGGATAGAAATTGCGACATATGAAACTAGAAAAGAAATATTAAGAAGACAAATTGATTCAATAGAAAAACAATTAGGAGCATAAAGGAGAATATATGAATAATATTTTTGTTACCACTACAGATTATATGAATAGATTAGATGAATTAAAGAATAAGCTTTTAATAATTAATAAAGAAATATCAGAATTATCAATGAATCCATTTATTATTACATATGAAGATTTAAAAGAAACAAAAGACAATTTAAATAATTCAATTAATAAAGAAATAAATAGAATACAGTCAGAATGTAAACATCCTATATGGTATCACTTATCAACAGAAAGTGATTGCTATGAGGGTAGAAAATATTTTACATGTCAATGCTTAGAGTGTGGGAAAATAAAAGAAAGTGGATATAGAAATTTTAATTTAATGTTATTTAAGAAAGAATCTTATAATACAGTAAAAGAAGAATATAATAAATTAAAAAGTATTACTAGTAATCAAGATGTATTATTTACTATATTGAAAGAAAAATTTATTGATAAAGTGACAAGATAAAGGAAGTACAATCCTATAATATACAACAAAGTAAATAAATTATATGGTATTGATTATCATACATATGTTTGTGGGGGATTAGTTGTGCAAAATTAATGCCTTTAGGAGAAGTAAGAGAATTATTTTATACAGAATCAGAGATGTTTAGGTTATCTAAATTAAAAACTAATAATTGCTGTGATAAATTTGAATTATTTGTAACTAATATTGTAAAAGAAAAATATGAAATTTAGAAAGGGGAAAACCATGCCACTCAATCCAAAACACCAATCAGAAATTAATAAATCATTTATATCTACAACAAGAAAGAATTTAAATAAATATGATACAGATCCAAAACAGTTACAAAGATTAAAGTTGCAAAAATATAAATATTGTTATTATATCAATATTAAAATAGCACTACAAGCATTTACAACATTTACTTGTAAAAACTGTAAAGAAGAATTCCTTCATCATAATTCTAATGTTAATAAATTTTGTAGAAAATGTGCAGAAGAATTGAATATTTGTTGTCATTGTGGTGCTGAAATGGATTAAATTAAATTTTAAAGAAGGAGTAACCATGTTCAATAAAAATAAAAACAAAATATATCTAACAGAAGATGAAAAACTTATTATAATTAGAAGTCTTAATAAATATAGCAATGAATTAAAAAATCTAATATGTAATCGTCCAGAAACATCTAATGATGAACTTTTATACATATGCCTTGATAGCTATCATCATTTAGTAGACTGTGTGAAAAGAAAATTAGAAGAGAAAAATAAATAAGAAGGGAGAAAATAAACCATGCAATATACCATCAGATCAGATAAACAATTCTACAATCAATTTCAATCATTACAAAATAAACTAAAAGAATTATCTTACTTATTTCAAATTCAAGATAAACCATTAGAAGCATCAGATTTAGAAATTATAGAATGGCATAATATAGCAACTAAATTGCAAAAAGAATTAGCACAATTAATTATTGAAGCACAATTTAGGATTAGTTTGAAATTATAATATAATAGAAAGGAGACTATATATGAAAAATGTTAAACTATATCTTAGGACAATAAAAAATATTATTGACACACATTATGGAAAAGAAATAGTATTTTATGACGGAGATTATGATGAGTGGTATTCAAGAGAACATTGTAGAAATATTACACCAAAAGAATTAACTGATTGGGTGTTAAAATTGACTAAATCCAAAAATGATAAAATGGAGGATGATTAAGGAAATTAATAAAAGAGATAAGTAAAGGAGAATACATATATGCCAAGAGGTTTATTAATAGGAAAAATAAATTGCCCAAAATGTAGGGAATTAATTATTAATCCTAAAGTTACTGATTTTAATAGTAATAAAGATCCTATTACTATATGCAAATGTGGTAATTGGTTTGTAGTTAATTGTGAGAAATTAAAATATTAAAATATTAGAAAGGAGATATACTACATAAAATATGAATAATTTAATATGTCCGTTCTGTTTGCAAGATATTAGTAATGGTAATCATGCTTGGAATTGTGGAATGAATCCAGTGAATATTAATAATGGTGAATTTCAATTGAATAAATAGAAAAATAAAATAAATAAATAATAGAAAGGAGTATAATTTATGATATGTAATAAATGTAAAGACAAACCTATATTAAGAGGTATTAAATTAGTAAAATGTGTTAAATGTAATGAAGATACAGCAATTAATTATGCATATAATAATATATGTACTGAATGTTCAGATAATTATTTAATTTGTCAATGTTGTGGAAAGGAAATTGAAAAAGAAATATCTCATTATCATTTAAGTTGGTTACAATTTGCTATTGAAAACTTTAAAAATCAGAGTGGAATATCACATATGATTGATGGCAATATGAAAATGGGAGATTTTATAAAATTATATGCAAAAGATGAATTATCTAAAATTGTAGAACTCTAAAAGTATTGAATCTATTGGGTTTGTGGGATCGTATTTCGTGATAAATGTCATGTTTTATTCAAAGTTAATTATTACTAAAAATAATACAAATAAAAGCGATCTACTGTTAATTCTAGTAGATCGATAAAAATTAATAATTATTATCTTTTATATATTTATCAAGATTACTTTCAATTATTTTAGCAGCAATGGCACTTCTACTAGTTAATTCTTTTTCTGCAATTTCTCCTAATATTTTAATAATATTATCCTTCAATATTACGGTTATACCACTTTTACCTTTGCGTAAAGCCATTAAATTATTACCACCTTTTAATTAAAAGTTATTTACTATTTATTAATTATAGCAGAATAAAAAATAATAGTCAATTATATTTATTAATTGTATTTATAAATAATAATTCAAAATAATTCTTGACAGAATAATAAAATAAATGTATAATATGAATAAACTTATAAAGGAGGTGATTATTATCTACATCCCTTGGTGGTCATTTCTAATCCTATTCATTTGCTCAGGTTTTGGTTATGCTTATTATATTAATAGTAAAGCATATCACCCTTATGATTTTATGACACCTATGTTATGTATGGTGATAGTTATAGGGACTGTGTTAATAAGTATTGCATTTTTGATTGGTAAGTTTTTGTGTTAGATTATTAATAAAAGGAGAATTAATATGCAAATTGATTTATATCTTAATAGTATTGAAAAAGAAATCAATAATATTGTTAATGCTATTGACACTATTAAATTATGCAATAATAAAGAAAAATCAGATATAATCAAAACATTAGAAAGATTGCTTAAAACAATGAAATATTGCTTTGTGTATCCAAACGATATAAGAGAAAATTTTATTCCTGAATTAAAGAAAAATAAAGAATTTGTTCAAGCAAATATATTTAAATTATCTAACGGAGATTATATAGTAGATATTTTAGTTAATGAATTTAATAACGATATAAAAGAAAAATACAGAAAAGTATATGAAATATTCTCTGAGCAAAATGATATGTTTTTTAAATTTGATGTGTATGGTTGTGGTGATTATGATTTTGAAGATGTTGAATATTATGATTAATTAAAGTGTTTGTAGAATGATAAAATAAATATATAATATAAAGGAGAATAGATTATACATATGAGCAAATCAGATCAAATATTCATAAATATGTGTAAAGATATCATAGAAAACGGAGTATCCTCAGAAGGACAAATAATCAGAGCAAAATGGGACGATGGAACACCTGCATATACAATTAAAAAGTTTGGAGTAGTTAATAGATATAATCTACAAGAAGAATTTCCTATTTTAACTTTAAGACCAACAAATCTTAAAGCATGTATAGATGAAATATTATGGATTTGGCAGAAGAAATCTAATAATATTAAAGATTTAAATAGTAAAATTTGGGATAGTTGGGCAGATGAAAATGGTTCAATTGGTAAATGTTACGGTTTTCAATTTCAAAAGAAACATAAATATAAAGAAGGATGGTTTGATCAAGTAGATAGAGTATTATATGATTTAAAAAATAATCCATATAGTAGAAGAATTATGACTAATATTTATAATTTTGAAGATTTACATGAAATGAATCTTTATCCTTGTGCATATAGTATGACATTTAATGTAGTAGGCAATAAATTAAATGGAATATTAAATCAAAGATCTCAAGATGTATTAGCTGCTAATAATTGGAATGTTGTACAGTATAGTATACTATTACATATGTTTGCTCAAATTAGTAATTTAGAAGTAGGGGAATTGATTCATGTTATAGCAGATGCTCATATCTATGATCGTCATATTGATATAGTTAAAGAGTTGATTAATAGGAAAAGTTATGATGCTCCTAGATTGATTGTTAATAAAAATGTTGATAATTTTTATAATTTTAAAGTAGATGATTTTCTATTAAAAGATTATAAACATGGAGAGCAGATTAAAGGCATTCCTATTGCTGTTTAGGTAATAAGAATATAAATAGAATATAAAAATAAATATTAGAGAGGAGTAATATATTATTATGACTCCAAGATGTTGCTATCAATGTTATGCATTTGGTTTGTGCTTTCCTAAATCAAATTATAAAGGTTGTTTAGATTGTATAGATAATATGGATAAATCAAATTGTAAAAGAGATATTTGTTTAGGATTTATACCTGAATCACAAACTGATTGATTAAACGAATTGATGATTGAGTGATAGAATATTAAAATAATAGAAAGGAGTTATATATGTCAAACATAATCTTATTTGGTCAAATGGGCAGTGGAAAATCAACAGTAGCAAAATATTTATGTGATAATTATGGATATACAAAGTTTTCATTAGGTGAAAAAATACATTCAGAATGTGAATTATATGGTATGCACGATAGAGAGCATCTTCAAAATTATGGTCAAATGATGAGACAAGTTTTTAACGAATCAATTTGGTGCGATTATTTAATAAGTAGAAGTAAAGGTATTGATAAAATTGTGATCGATGATGCAAGACAGGAGAATGAGTATAATTATTTTACAAAAAAAAGATATTTACCTATTGCAATTATTGCAGATGAAGAATTAAGATTAGAAAGATTACAAAAAAGAGTTGATTATAAAATTAAACCTGATAGTTTTAAGCACGAAACTGAATTACAAGCTATGCAATGTGTAAATAAATGTAAGATTAAGTTATTTAATAGTTATCCTTTATTTACTTCAAGTGGATTATATGATCAAATTAATAGAATAATGGAGGAAATAAATGAGTAAAGTAAAATTCTTCATAGATATGGATTCGACTATTACGAATAGTGTTAAAAGTTTCTGCACTACTTACAACAAAATATATCAATATTATCCAGAATTTAAACCAGCAGATCATACTAAATTAAAACAATATAATTTTAAATGTATTTGTCCATTAGTTTATAATCCACTTGAAATATTTAACCATGATTTATTTTTTAAGAATTTAGAATTTATTAATGATAATACATATGAAGTGTTAGAGAAATTGAGTAGGAAGTATCAGTTGATTATTGTTACTATTGGGAAATCTTATAATTTATCTAAAAAGAGTATTTGGTTGAATGAGAAATTACCATTTATCAAGGATTATATATTACTTAGAAATGATGGATGTGTTATGGATAAGAGTATAGTGGAAATGTCAGGAAATGGAAATATATTTATGGACGATGTAGAGAGTAATTTGAGAAGTAGCAATTGTGATAATAAGGTATTGTTTGGTAAAAGATTTGAGTGGAATAAAAAATGGGATGGAGATTGGTGTTTGGATTGGAGTGATGTTGAGGAGAGGTATTTGTAAATGTAGGTTAATAATAATAGAATATAAAAATAAATTATTTAGGAGAACTTGCAAGTTTTATGGTGTAGCTACGCCTCCTGACGAGGAGGATATAATTAAATAGTGTTATTAACTAAAACTGCAATAGTTAAATGGCATCCTAATAATAAAAAATGGTATGAATTAAAAGGTTATCCATATACTAAAGTAGGTAAAGAATTCTTAGTTAAAGTTAATGATTTAACTAAAGGTAGTGAAATATTAGTTAATGTTGAATGTGATTGCTGTGGTAAAGAATTAAAAAATATTCAATGGAATACTTATTTAAAATGTGTTCATGAAGATGGTAAATATTATTGTAAAAAGTGTGCATTAAAACTTTATGGAATAAATAATCAAAGAAAAACAAATTTAAAAAAATCGCAATCATTTAAACAATGGTGTATAGATAATAATTATCAAGATATATTAGATCGTTGGGATTATGATTTAAATAAAATTAAACCTGATGAAATTTTATTTGGGACACCTAAAAAATATTATTTTAAATGTCCTAGAAATATTCATAAAAGTGAATTGAAACAAATTAATAATTTTACTAATGGTAGAATAAATTCAATAAAATGTAAAAAATGCAATAGTTTTGCACAATTTGGAATTGATAATACAGACGGAGATTTCTTAGACAAGTATTGGGACTATGAAAAGAATACTGTTAATCCTTGGGAAATAAGTTATTCTTGCGGTAAAAAAGTATATATTAAATGCCAAGAAAAAGATTATCATGGTAGTTATCCTATACAATGTAATAATTTTATTAATGGTAATAGATGTTCATTTTGTAATAGTAAAGGTGATAAAGTACATCCTTTAGATTCATTGGGAAAATCACTAGAAGATAAAGGATTGTTACATTTATGGCCTGATAAAAATAAAAAATCTCCTTTTAAATATACATCAAATAGTGGACAAATAGTTTATTGGAAATGTCCAGATGGAATACATAAGGATTATAAAAGAGAAATATGTAATTCTAATATTTATGATTTTCGTTGTCCAGAATGTTCTAAAGAATTACAAGAATCAATACTTCAAGAAAAAGTTAAAAAATATATAAATAATATATATAATTTTACACTATTACATGAATATAATTGTACTATTACATGTATTAATCCTAAAACAAAATATATACTGCCATATGATAATGAAATTAAAGAATTAAAATTAATTATTGAAGTACACGGGGAACAGCATTATAAAATTGTATCATGGCATAAATCAAAAGCAAAACATAATAATACTTCTCCTGAACAAGAATTACATAAAAGAAAATTATATGATAGATATAAACGTATCTTTGCTAAATCTAAAATTAATAATTATCGCTATTTAGAAATTCCTTATTATACAGATGATAAGGATGAAACATGGAAGAAGTTAATTGATGATAAGATTAATGAAATTAATGAAATAAAATACATAGTACAACAAAATAAAAGTGCTTAATAAATACATAAATAATATTATAAATATTCTATGAAAGGAGGTGTCACTATAAACTACATAAATAAAATAACTACAGAATTATCCAATACAAATAATATTACGGAAATTAAAAAGATATTATGTGAAATATTTGTGAGAATTCAAATGGATTCTGGAATAAGAGAAGAATTTGAAGGACTAATTATTGAAATGATTAGAATGAAAAAGGAGTAAAATATTTTGAACGACAAGGAATTATTTAATGAAATATTAAAAAATAAAGAAGATTATTTAATATTTATTAATGATGATATTATTCATGCAGATAATATGATAGAAAAGACTAGTTATATTTTTTCTAATGAAAAAGAATTAATTTATCTTTTGTTTAGTTATTTAGGGTTTGATGTGATAAATAATTGTGATTATAGGTTGGGAGAATAATGGAAATAATTACCAAGCAATAAAATGTTAGTTGATTAATACATATGTATAGGGTGATGAAATATGGAAGAAATAGAACAATCAAACATAGTTACAATAAATGGTTTAGATTATATTAAATATGAAGAAGAAAATTCAATGCTCTTAAAATCTATTCAAAAAGATAAAGATGGATATTATATGAGTATGAGGATACCAAATAAAACTAAAGAAAATGATAGATTTAAAGAAATTACAAAAAACTTTTTTTTAAGAGAGATTTTTTAATCTCTCTTTTTCTTTTTGTGGTATAATAGCCTTATAAGACATTAGGAGTGTTACACATGGATAAAAAACGTGTATGGACTTTATATCGTGTTTCCACAAAAGAACAAGTTAATAAAGATAATGATATTCCAATGCAAAGAACAGCATGTTATAGATTTGCTAACAATATGCCTAATTGGGAAATAACTAATGAATTGTATGAACGTGGTATTTCAGGATGGAAGAAAAGTGTAAGTCAAAGAGATGAATTACAGCAAATAAAAGAAGGAGCAATTAATAAAGAATTTGATATATTATTAGTATATTACTCTGATCGTTTAGGTAGAAATAAAGATGAAATTCCTGTTATCATAAGTTTCTTAGGTAAAAATGGAGTAGTTGTATATAGTACAGAAGAAGGAGAATTACGTTCTGTTGAACATGTAGATTCACTTTTAAATTATATTAGATATTGGCAAGCTGAAGGTGAATCGATCAAAACAAGTGTTCGAGTGAAGGAACAAATTAAACAAATGAATGAAATTGGTTCTTTTACAGGAGGTAATATTGCATTCGGTTATGATTTAATTGAAACAGAATTAAAACATCCTAAAAAGGATAAATATTTAAATAAATTAGTTATAAATGAGAAACAATCTGATATAGTTAAAATTATTTTTGATTTATCAGCAAATAAAGGGTATGGCAGGCATAGAATTGCAGCTTACTTAAATGAAAAAGGGTATATTAATCATTTGGGAAATAAATTTAATGATAAATTTATCCATAGACTATTAAATAATCCTATTTATATTGGTTTAAAAAGATATAATACTAAAGGAGTAGATAGTTTAAATATTGAATATAAAACTCAACCATACGATGATAGTTTAAGAATTATAGATGATAATACTTTTTATAAAGCAAGTGAATTGATGAGAAAAAGAAAATTATATTTACAAGAAGAAAATAAACAATTTCATGATTCAATACCATATTCTAGTAAAGTTTTATTATCTGGTTTACTTCGATGTGCTTATTGTGGACATGTTATGAAAACTGATTATTCATATAAAGATTATAAAAGAAAAGATGGTACAATTAATAGAATGATCTGTTATAGATATAGATGTGTTAATGCTGTAAATAAAATCACAGAACATCCTAAAAAACAAGTAGGTGCAAAAGGAATAGATATAAAAATACAAAATATGATTATTAATGGAATTAGAGAAATAGACCTTTCTGATATGGAAAATAATGTTAGCAAGATTAAAAATGTAAAATTATCCACAAAAAATAATGAATTAAATAATTTACAAAAAGAATTACAAAAGAAGCAAAAAAGTTTATTTATTCTTAATAATGAAATACCAAAATCATTAATTGGAGAGAGTGCATTTTCTCCAGAAGTTTTAAATAAATCTATCAAACAAATTGAAATTGAAATAAATAATATTATTGAAAATATTAAATTAATTAATGAAAATATTTTAAATATGGGGAAAAATATAAATGAAGTAGAAAATTATAAAAATATACTATATAATTGGGAAGATAAATATATGAATGCAGATATTGATGCAAAAAAAATATATTTATCTGATGTGATTGATTATGTTGAATGGAGTATAGATAATATTCATATAGAATGGAAAGTATTTGTAAAATTATTAATGTCTAATAAAAAATAAACAACCATATTAATATGGTTGTTTTAAATTTACTCTTCTACTATTATAACCTTGTTCATCTTATCCCCTTGGTTAATTTTATCTACAGTTTCCATACCATCAATTACTTTACCAAAAACAGTATGAATTCCATCTAAATGTGGAAAAGAATCATAGCAAATAAAAAATTGACTACTACCAGTATCTTTTCCTGCATGTGCCATTGATAAAGCCCCACGAATATGTTTATTAGGATTATTATTTGTCTCACATTTTATATTGTAACCAGCACCTCCTGTGCCATTTCCTTTCGGACATCCCCCTTGTGCAACAAATCCTGGAATAACTCTATGAAACATCAAACCATCATAAAAACCTTTTTTAATTAAAGAATTAAAATTTTCCACAGTATTAGGTGCATCTTTCTCAAATAATTCTATGGTAATATTACCATTATCTGTTTCAATAATTGCTTTCTTCATTATTAAAAACCTCCTATTTTTATATATTATAATTATACCCTAAATATTTGCTAAATACTACTTATAATGATATAATAATAAATATATATTTAATAATGTTAATAAGGCATTTTATCTATGTTTTACTAGGACAGTTGGCAGGGGTACAGGGTTATAAACACATGGGTAAAAATAGTAAGTATATAAGATATTTAAGTATTTAAATAGTTATTAAAACTATCTTTTAATTTATTAAATGTTAATTTACAAAATTTAATAAAAAATAGGTATATTTTTTATGTCAATATGATATAATTATGAATAAGATAGTTAAATTGATTGAATATAATTAAAATTGAGGTGTTTACAAATGAGTGAATTAGCAAGTCTTAAAAGTGAAAAAGTATCATGGGAATTACAGGAAGTTCAAGCCGTTTATCGAGATGGCGAACCGATTAAATATTTAGTATCTTTGCCAATTTTAACTATAGTGAATATGATGGAAAATTCTAGCTTGGTATATAATCCTTCAGTTCAGCGTGGTGTAAAAATTAATGCAAAAGGGATAGAGATCCCAATTTCTAGTAAAAATAAAATTAATGAAATATTTGTTGAACTCTTGCAGGGTAGATTACATGGAGGAATTTTGAGTTTTAATTATCCCAAAGAATCAGAAGAACCAATTATATTTAAAGAAAATGAGGATATTTTACAAGGTGAACAATCTCTCCAAATTATTGACGGATTCCATAGGTGTAGTGCTTTTGTAAAATATGTTAATGAATACAAAAAACCTAAGAATAAAAAACTAATGCCTGATCCTGCAAATATATACTTTCCTTGCTGTATTGAAAATTTGAATATTCAAGAATCTATGTCACTTTTTAGTGAATATTCGACAAAATTTTTACGTGTAAGTCCTACTAGGGCAAAATATTTAGATGTATTCTCTCAAATAAATCAAATTGTTAGAAAGGTTATTACTGAGAGCGAATTAGAAGGGAAGGTGGAATTGACATCTAATACACTAAAATCTAAGACTAATGATAAAGTTGTTACTTTCGCAGTTTTAACAGAATCTATTAAGGAAAATTTTAAACCACAAAGTAAGCAGCAAGGAATGGAAATAGCATCATTTTTAGTAGAATATTTTAATTATCTTGCTTCGTTATTTTTTGAACATTTTGGTAATTTAACTCCAAGTGAGCGTCAAAATATTAGGTCTAAAGATATGGTTATACAACAAATATTCTTTTATGGGTATGCAAATGCCGCTTCAAGATTATTTGGAAAAGAAAATTGGAAAGAATTATTGTCTAAGTTGAAAGAAGAAATTAGAATTGATAGTTGGATTGGAAAGATATATCAAAAAGAATGTCCATTATGGTCTAAAATTTTTAGAGATGAGTATAAAATTGTAAACAACAGTTCAACACAAAAATATGTAGGTAAAACCATTGGTGACTATATTGAATTTGGAATTGATTATATTTTAGAGAATAGGAAATAAGAGAATATCCTACTCAAAAAGTTAAAATTGAGTAGGATATATTTATTCTAATAATCAAATTCATTATTATCAATTAAATAATACTTTAAATATTTTTCAATATTATTAAATTCCCAATATGGAATTCTAATTAACTGAATATTATTTTCTGCACAATAAAGATTTTTCTTTATATCATGTTGTAACATACGTTCATATTCTTTTTTTATTACTAATCCTTTTACCCAACGGAAATGAAATTCACCATCATATTCAATCAACATTCTTAATTTAGTTTTTTCAATATCCCAAAATACAGGAATGTCAAATTTTAACAATCTTCCACCAATACCTTTCAAATTATCAAATTTATATTGTGAATCATGTAGTATATTATATTTTGTTAATAATTCATCTATTCTTTCTTCTCCTTTAGAATAATTACATTCAGGACAACGGAAATCACACATATTTGAAACATTAATTTTTCTAGGATAATCTTTATGTTTACCTTCAGGACATTTCCACCAAACTTGTTTTGTACTCATAGTAGTATATTCATAAGGACTCTTATCATTTTTATCACTCCATATTTCTAAAACTTGTGGGTATAATTTTCCTAAACTATCTAATGGATGTACTATTCCACGATTATTTGTACAATAACCACATCTACTACCATTTGTAAAACTACTACATTTAGTAGGATAACTACCATGATAATTTTTTTCTTGACAATAAATATGTATTTTTATGATATCTGAACACTTACTTATTTCCCAAGGATCTACAGTATTCTTCTCATAATCCCAATATTTTTCAAGAAAATCTTCACCTAAATTATCAATTCCGAACTGAGCAAATGAATTGCATCGTTTACAATCCATTACACCATTACGTCCATCATCCCCATTAGTAAAACTATTAATACTTTTTAATTCACTTTTATGTAACCCTCTTGGGCATTTAAAATAATATTTTTTAAGTGTTCCATAAGGTATTTCATTGGGTTTTAACTTATTTAATTCATAATCCCATCGATCAAGTACATCTTGTTTATTGTTATCCATACACCATAATTCAAACGATTTAGTATTTAATAATTTAGTCTTTACAGAAATTTTACTACCATATAATATTACAGCACATTTAAGACAATAATATCCACCATATTTAATAGTTTTTATAATAAAATTATTATATATTATATTTTTTAATTCTTTCCCACAACAATTACATTTAACATTAACCTTAACATTGCTACCTTTAGGTAAATCTTCTACTTTCACTATAATGACAGTTCCTCTTTTTACTTTTAATTTTCCTTGTTTATTTGTATATCTAGGTATTTCATATCCTTTATTTTCAAAATGTTTAATATTATTTGGGCCTAAAACTACCTCAACCTCTTTAGTAATCAATGCCATAACTACCACCAATCCTTCCGTAGATTTTTTATACTTGTAATCTTTCAATTACCTGTTCCGACTACCTAATTAAAAACAAAAAAGAAGAGAGGCATCGGAATTTACCTCTCTTATCAATCACATTGGCCTATGTGATTTATCTTTTTCACAAAAACAAAAAAGAGCAGAAATTAATACACTCTTTAAAAAGTTAACCTACATTTTTAAATTTATGAGTATAATGTAGGTTAAATATTATATTAATAATTCAATTATTCTATTCTAACCCACTACTAATTCTAACCCACTACTAATTCTAACCCACTACTAATCCACCTAACCAAATCACAACACCCTACCACACATCATACAATACCCAATCCTAATCTCATCCAAAACTACCATTCCTATATCATCACCCTCAAACAAACTCAAATTATTATTCTGAAAATATAGGAAATATTCTTTATCTTTGAAGTTAAAGGATGTAGAGGAGGAAGATGATGAGAGTAGGATTGTTGATTGGGAACAGAATTGGCACTCAATGGATTCTGTGTTATCTATTAATTTATTCATTTTTATATTTCCTTTGTTATTTTAATATTTTATAAACTAATCAATTTTTACAATAATAAAAGGGTATCCATCAGATTTAATATTATATTTTTCTTTTATTAATTTATTACATCTGATTGCTTTAAATTTATTTTCACTCAAAATGTTTTCTAATTTAAACAATTTAATTTTTTTATGAGATTGATTATGACCAAATTTCTTTACAACTAATTCTTTTATATCTTTCATATTTGCATAATCATTCTTATAAATAAATTCATTAATTATTTCAACAACATAATTATAAACTTCTGGTGTCATGTTCTTATCTTTTTCTTGTTTCTCTATTAAATTTAATTCAATTAATAATCTTCTAGTATGTTCTTTACTATATTCTATTTTATTTGCTATATAATCAATACTTTTACCTTCTAAAAACATATTTTTAATATTATTTAATGCCAATTTCTTTCTATGAAAACGCATATCTTTACTTATATATTCCTCAAATATTAATTCATCTAACACAAAATTTACTTTACCACCATTCATATAATCTATATTATATTTAGGATTACTATTAGTAATATAATATATTTCATAAATATGTGCTTCATTTCTAGACATTGTATTATTGCTTATGTATATTTATCTACATTTTTAAACCATTTTTTCTTTTGTTTATGTTGTTTCAATCTTAATTTTATATCATTAGTAATACCAATATATAATAATTCTTCATTAATACTATAAAATTTATAAATTAAATATGTGTTAGGAATATTGTTACTATTTATGATAATCACTCTCCTTAAAAATAAAAAAGAGTAGATAAATTATCTACTCTTAAATCTGATATAATAAAAAACAATAAATATTGATTTGGATGGATTATAATTATTTGCGTTTAAACGCAAATAATTTAATACAGACAACAAACCGCTTTAGCGGAACAGTATGACTCTATATTACCTCATTCATATAAGTGTATATTGCCAAATATGTAAAATCATATGTAGAAAATGTAAAAAGTAGGATTCACTAAAATAATGGGCAAAGAATGTTCAATCATATAATTTTATGATTTTACATAAAATGCCCAAATAATTATATTATTAATTTTATAATTTAGAAATTATCCAATATGTTTGATCTCTAAATTCTCCTAATTTTTCTCTTTTACTATTTATAATATATTCTAATTTATTTTCTTCAAGTAAAGAATTAATAGTTTTCAATCCTACTGCTCTGCTTTTACCTTTAGGAGTGTTTAATAATTCTTTTAATAGCATTTCTTTAAATTTCTTCTGTTCATCCTTAAACATTTTCACACTAATTAATTTATCTAGTATATCTTCTAATATTAAAGCATCTAATTCTTGTTCCAAATAAGTATATACCATATCACCTATACCCATCCTTTCAAGCAATTTATTTTTAAATCCATCTTCTTTATCTAATAATATTTCTTCATACAACATTATATTTTGATTATATGTATAATGCATCAATGGATTTACTTTTTTCTCAATTCTTAATTTTTCTCTATTAACTACATCATAAATTAAATTTCCATATGTATTTTTATGTGAATATTCTTCTATTAATGCAATATCACCTTTTTTAAGTATAATATTAGCATATTTTATTTTTTCTTGAAAATTCTCTAATTTACGAGAAATAGCATTTCCTTTTTTATCTTTTATATATAATATAATTTTATCTCCGAAAACTATCCTTTTTCTGCCAATACATTGTATAATACTTGATAAATCAGCAATATCTACGATTATGTGTTTAATTTTGTCGTCTTTTAAATTAAAGCCACAATCTGCAACTTTCGTACAGCAAAGTACCTGTTCTTCAAATTTCTCATTTTCTTCAATATAAGTTATTTTATCAGGATCAACATATTGACGATAATTATAATTGTTATTGGAACAGTAAAAAACACATGATTTAAGTATTTCATTCATTTTATGTGCTTTCTTTGCACTAGTAAAATATATTGCTTTTTCATCTTTTGGCAAATCAATTAATAATTTACCTATAGTTTTATCATTTTCATAAAAATATAATTTCTCAATAAAATCATATTTATTTTCTATGTAATAATGCTCTATGTCTAATTCTAATTCATCTAAAATATAACCTTTAATATATTTTCCTGTTGCTGTCATAAATATTTTAATTGCATTTTGATTCATTACCCAATTAAATGATACATCAGTATTAAATATAAATTCACTTTCTTCACAAAAATGGTGCGATTCATCACAGATTATATAATCAAAACCTATAAAATCTGCAATTTTAGGACTTTTAGTTACTATTAATTCTGATAATAATTGGTATGTTTTTATAACAATATTTTTATTATTACCTATTTCTATTTCTGATTGTTTCTTGATAATTGTTCTATTAACTAGTATTAATATTTTCTTTGTTGTATTATGATTTGATAATGTATGTTTAATAAAGTGTGATTTCCCTTTACCTGTTGGTGCTTCTATAAATATTAATTTATTAGAAGACCAATTATTAATATCTTCGTTTGTGATTAAGTCTGATATATAATTTTGTTTATCCACAATCGGTTCAACCTCCCATAATCGAATATAATATTTACATTGTTAAATTATAAAAATTGGTAATTACATTTCTCTAAATTTATTTTTCAAAATAGTTAATTCATGCAATGCTTTAGAGAATTTTTCTGTGTTTTTAAAACTATAAATAGTATTTTCTCCAAAACCTTTTTTATAATATCTAAAACCAAGAAATGATAATGCTTCTGCAAGATACCTTTTTTTCACTTCATAAAATTCCACAATTATCTCTCCTTAAAATTTATTTAAATTAAAACAAAAAAAGAGAGGACATAATAATCCTCTCTTCACTAAACCATATAAAAAATCAAAAACAAACTCCATATTTCACCCAAATAAACCACTCAAATTTCCCACACCTATATTTTATCCTAAACAAAATTAACTCTCGAAATAACCATAAAATATCGTAATTATATTAATATTCCAAATATATCCAACCTACAAACCCTTATAATACAATACTTTATTGAGTATGAAATTTTAGATGTTTTATATTAAATTATAATTATTTCTAATATCAACATATAAAAATATTTTAAATTTTTAGTCATAAGTTTATTCCCCCTGAATATATATAAATTGGGTGGAAATAAAAGCAGTAGAAAGGATAAGACATAGACTTTCCTTTCACTAAAGTATAAGCCTTGCTAATTTATAGTGAGGGTTATACTTTTTAAATCTTAATAATTAGTGATTAAAACTTCAATAGATTTTCCATTTTTAACTTTCTTATCGGCATTAGCATTTTTATATGTATGATTTAAATAATTTATATTATATTTCTTACTCCAATCTTTGAGTATATCATTACTTTTACCATCATGTTCTAACACATTAGATAATGCAAATTTAACTTCTTTTTTATGTATATTATCTAATATATTTAATAAATTATTTTCTTCTATTGTATTCCAACCTTTAAATCCTCTTTTACCATCATTATAAACAGCACAAGTAATTAGATAAGGAGGATCACAATAAATTAAATCATCTTTCTTCAAATTTTCAAAATTAAATACATTAAAATCAAAATTTTGAAAATATATATTTTTTTTATGTATTTCATTTATAAATAATAATAATTTTTCTTTCAAAGAAATATTGAATTCACTTTTATTTTCACCAAAACTTGCATTAAATTCATTTTTATTATTAAATCTAATATTAAAATTATAAGCATGAGTAAGTAATACATACAAATCTAAAGGATATTTAAATTTATTATACACTTTTCTTAATTCTAAATATCCATTTTTATTAGTCTTTGATAAATTAAATTCATTTATTTTCTTATTTATATAGTCAAAACAAGTATCTTTTGAATTAGATTTAAAATAATTATATAAATCAATCACATTGCTAATAATATCATTACATATGATTTCTTTTGCATTTACATTAATCCCTACATTACATCCTCCACAAAATAAATCAATAAACGTATTTATATTATTAGGAAATAGTGGTAAAATTTGAGATAATAATTTATATTTACCACCTGTATAATTAAGTGGACTTTTTATTAAGTTTTCTTTTTTATATTCCATATTTCATCCATCCTTTTCATTTTATTTTTCTTCTCATCCATTTTTAATTAAATAAAAATCCAATGGCAGAAGGCAGGATGTAAACCTTCTTGTCGTTGTGTTGGCCTAACACAAAGTCCATTGGATATAAAGCATAAGAAAAGACACCCTTGAAGGATGCCCTTGATTTATACTGTATTAAATTAATTTGTGAACGAAAAAATCATGACCAAACAACAATTTGCTTCAAATATTATATTAATAATCTAGTTATTAAATCTTGAAAGATTAGGTATAAATATATTTAAAATTATTTCTCTCAACTTATTTATGTTTTTTAAAATATAGATTCTCCTTTATAATTATTATTTTAATTAATCTCTTAAATGTCTATCATCTTCATAAATTTGACTTCCTATTTAATTTATACTATAATAATATCTAACATAATATTAATTCTTCGCAGTTAAACTTTCTGCAAAATAACACTAGGTTTTGGGTATCCATCTTATCTAGTGTTATTTTGCTTTTTTTATTTTAATTTAAAACTAATAGTGTCAAGTATTTTTACCTTATTCCCTATCGTAAAAATGAAAGTGGGGGAAGGAGCGAGAGGAGACAGTGTGTAAAGAGAGAGGAGATTATTTGATTTCTTCACTAATATTTTCATTAAATTTAACATTACTATTGCTATTATCACTTTTATTCATCAATGTTTCCACCGATTTAACTGCAACACTCGCCAAAATTATCCCATTTATAAAATTTATAAAAATTGCTTCACCATTAAATATATTTTCTCCTAAGAAATGTTTAGATAAAAATAGCAAAAACTCAGAAATTACGAAGACTAAGTATTTAGTAGGCAATGTTTTACCAAACGCTTTTTTATAAATGTTATCTACAATTTCTTTAAAATATTGTACAAGTAATACAACTACTAGAATTAAAGTTGTAATAGTAGATAGATTTTGAATTGTTATAAACTGTTCCATAATAGAACACTCTCCTTTTTTAAATTTAATTATTTATTAATTTTATCTTACTTATTATTAAATTCACTTAATTCTTTCTGATACTTCATATAATATCTCCAGAAAATATACTTACTTAATAATATTGATTTCTCGATTTTCTCCATTCCATTTATATTCTTTTTGAAATGTATTACAAATATCTTTTAATGGGACATAAATATGATCGTCTATGATGTAATTATCAATATCTATTTTTTGTTCGTCAAATAAGATATTTACAGAGTTTTTTGTATTTAAAATATTTATATTATTATTATTTTGTATATCTTTGTCTACTTCAATAGTTTCTTCTTTATTTACTTCAATATTTTTTGTTTTTAAATTTAATGCTAAAACTAATCCATAGCAAATTGCATTAGATAGTCCATCCAAGAATTTATTATCTTTAAGTAATTTTGCATCATTAGGTGAACTGATAAATAAACATTCTATGAGGGATGATGGCATTTTAGTCTGCCTTAAAACAGCAAAATTTGCTCTTTTTTTGCCTCTATCAAATACATTATATTGTTTCATATATTCCATAATTTCTTTATGTAAAATATTTTGAATTTCTAATGATTTTTGACTGGCATTATTGTGTATAAATGACTCAAATCCAATTGCTGAAGTATTTATTGCACTATTAACATGTGTGGATAAAAAATAATCAGCATTAATTGAATTAGCATAATTTGTTCTAACATTCAATGTTCCTCTTGGTGCAATTCTTACATCTACATTGTATTTGTTTTGTAGACGTTTAACTACACCATTGCCAATAATTTCATTTAAATCTGCCTCTACTAAATTATTGCCACATGCTCCTGGATCTTTTAAAATATCATTAACTCCATGTCCAAAATCCATTACAATAATCATTTAAAAAATCTCTCCTTTATAATTATATTAATAATTTAACTATCTATTTCATAGCAATATACATTCCTGATATCACTGTAGCAAGTGATCCCAAAAATACGAATAATTGAATATAAATTTTACTTTTGTTTTCAATTTTAGCAGTTTCTACTTTCCCTTCTTTTTCATTCCTAGAAAGTTCCATTTTTACAATATTATCATTCTTGTTTATTATCAGCGAATTTAATCCAGTTAACATTGCATTATGATTTGTTAACATTTGTCCTTCGATCTTATCCATAGTTTTTTTTATATCCTCTTGTCCTTGTTTAACATTAGCAAGTGATTCAGATTGTAACGCCCAAGAAATTTCTAACGATTTTAACCTCCCATCATGATCCCGCAATAAATTTCCGAATTCGTCAAATTTTTCCTTTATCAATTCTTCATCCACTTTACAACCATCTCCTTCCGAAATTTCACCAACTCCATCACAAAAATTCCTATCATTCTTAAAATTATTTTCATTATTTATCATAAAACAATTGACAACCCCTCTCATATGTAATATAATTATGTCACACAATAATAGTATAAGTATTATTGCTGTTATTATATATAGTGTAGTGAGAGTGACTACACTATATATTTAAAATACATATTAAATATTTCACATTGCAATAATCTAACAACTTAATAACCTAGCAATCTAAATAAAATTAATCTTAGAATCCCAATTAAATCTCTGAGAGAGCCAATGAGCAACAGAGAGGTTTATTTTGAGATTCTAATTATATTTAATTAAAAATAATCAAAAATCCTCACACTCAATAAATTCTTATAAATCAACACTTTCTAAAATTAGAAGTCATTACAAAAGATTTATTTTATATTTTATATTATATTTAATTTTAACAATATTAAATTATACTACGTAGTGTGAACAAACTAGTTAATCATATAAATTAAACATATGTGAAACTTTACAATAAAGTATCTAAATTAGCAAACCCTTGAATAATTGTACGTGTCGTAATATAAATGTTGCTTGCTCTTAAAATTGGAGAATCAAAGCCGTAGCCTTCAGACCATAGCTCATTAGATAGAGCATTGTAAAAAAACTTATTTACATCATTTACATAGAATTGGAAAAGTACTCCATTTGGTTCATAATTTTTAGACGTAAAGCTTAACTTTAACTTTGTGCCAGAAATTAACAGTGCGTTCAAACCTGTGACTGTTTCACTTTTTAAAACTACTTCACCAGAAAGTTTTTTTATTTTTAGGGTTAACAATTCATTATGAATTTCCAAGCTATTGTAGCAATCCTGATAATTCTGAACATCATTGAAATGTGTATATATTGGATATGTTCCAGTTAGGCCTACTAAGCTTTGTTCAAGTGTAAAACAAATATCTAAAACATTATTATCAGAAGCATTGTAATGCTTTTTTAAAGCATCTTTTCGTCTCGATACTTTTTGAACATAAGTTGTAAGGATAGGATCTATTTTAATATTATGTGTAAGGTAGTGTGTTGAAGCGCTACCTCTGCCAAGACTAAATCCGTCCAGATGTTCGTCAACATCAGCGAGATAAAAGCCACCAAAGAATTGCGCATCTGCGTTATTGTTAGCAAACAAATCAATAAATGTTAAACCAACAGGCAGAAAACTTAAAAATGTTTTGTTAGAAAAGTACACAGGCTCAGGCTGTTTCAGCTGTTCAGCGAGTAATTTTTTAGGTACTGTACTGTCAAGTACAGTTGAATACATAGATAAATTTTTACACGTATCCCAAGCTTGCTGATTGCCTATATTGTTATGAAACAGTGCTGTTGGTTTTTCTACATACACAGGTATTCTTAGCAATTGCTCATTATAGGCTTTTGCGTTACCATCTACGGCGGCCCAATTGTAATAGTAAGTTCTATCGCTCATGTAACCTACTGTTACACGTTTTAATATTTTTCCGTTTTGCGTAGCCGGGGAAATAATTTCCTCTCTGTCATACGGGATATATGCAGGATGTCCTGGGAATAAATCTAAAATGTTTTTACCAGTCTCAATCCTTGCAATATTAGGACAGAACTTAGTTGCCAAATAAGACGCATGCAGTCTATGACCCATATTGCCAGGATGCACCATATCGTCGATGCTCAGAAAATCAGATATTTTTAATCCTGCGAAACCGTCCAAAGCTTTACGCACTGGCTCTGCCATTGATAAGTATTCGAGATTATATTTTTTACATAATTCCTTTTGAACTGTTTCAATAATTGTCACACTCTCATCGGCGTTTCTGTACTGTACAGTTTCACCTACATGTTGAGTTGTAAGAACAGGAGCTTGGAGGACAGGTTGTACGCCTCGAAGGAAACAGTCTATTATTGCACACTCAAGATCACGAGAATAATTGTCAATAGTTTCAGCTGTGTTGTTTAGGTTTATGCTGTCGGACGTTCCAAAACCTACAACAATCATTCTAACGTCTGAGAAATCAACATTTGAGCCAGCAGGACGAAACCACACGTTATACCAGTGGTCTAGACCGAAGCCTGATCTAAAACTTTCCGAATCAAAACCTCCATTATAGCACCTTACGGGGTCTGTATCTTTGTGAAGCATTTTAATGTATGCTTCGAGCTTAGCAGGATAAGCGTTTGGTGATTCGTTAATAGTAACTGTGCAAGTAGGATTGTCGCTAGTCGACGGAACATGCCCTGTTGTCGTTGCACCATCTGTGGTGCTATCAGAGTAAAAACCAATAGGGCAGGCTCTACCGCTTATCCACTCTGCGTATACTCGGTTAAGAGTAAGAAGCGTTTCTAATCTAACTAGCTGTCTATCAGTATTTTTTAAGTCTGCTATTAAGTTTTTAAGAATTGTCCAATTATTTCTCACATTTGTTAATGTATTAAGGTTTGATACATTTGTAATAAATCCAACTTGAGAAGGATGAATAATTTTATCGATCATAACTGCTTTTTTGCCATTGCTTAATGTAATGTAAAACGAAGATGGCTCTGTTGTACTATCTTGTACAATATAGGAGCAACCGCCACCGTCACCTTCAGTATAATAACCTTTCGTGCGAATAACTTGGCCAGAAGTAAATCTTGTATCTGTCTGCATACTTGCTACTGTTGTTTTGGTTATCACACTTTCAGCCAAAAGCGTAATAAGTATTTCGTCGGTATTGTCACATCTTTCTGTCATTGTGTCAAATGCACCGTATATTGCACTTGTCCTTGTCGCTAACACTTCAACATCTTTGTTAGGGTCAAGATTTTGTCCTTGAATAATACCCTCTACTCTTTCGTCAATAGTCTCAATAGCATCTTTTACATCGCTATCTGGCAACGTAGGTCTTGTTGAACTGAAGGTAACATTTTCTGCCTGGTGTTTATCTGCTGTGCCAGCGGCATGAGCACTTACTTTGTTTTTGTTATTATTCAAAGCATCTTTTACAGTTGTACCTGTTTCAGAAGAGTCGTTCAGTATATTGCTTGCTACATATTTGTCTTCCGTGTCAGCGATATATGTGTTAACCCTATTTGTTATCTCTGTTGCAAAATCTTCTACATTTGTTGCGTCATAAAGATTATTTTCATTTTGCAGTTCTACACGTTTACCATACAACTTTATTAACCCACGATCATAATATTGTGCAATGGTTATTATTTGTCCTTCAAGAGATGAATGAAAATAAACTTCTCCAGTCAGATAATTAACTTTAAAATAAATATTACTTATTATTTGCTCAATAGAATTTACTTCATATTTATTTGATATAGTTACTTTATAAAATGAGTCTGGTATTCCATTTAAAATTATTTTACCATTTACTATTTTATATTGTTCATTTATTCTTTGAATAGAAACTTTATTACCATTATCATCTGTATGCCATATAATGTCAAAAAACTCATTGTATTCTTCAAACAATAAAATCTCCTCCTTTTTTAAAATAGTTATCTTTTGAATTTAACCATTTAATAAATTGTTCTTTTGTGTTATTATGAGTACCATAAATTCTATGAAAACTATTTTCATATTTATTACTATGACATTCTTCACATAAAGTAATGCCATTATTAATATCTAATCTTAAATCTGGATTATCTGCATAATTTTCTATATGATGAGCATTTAAAGTAATTCCACGTTTTCCGCAACATTGACAAGTATAATTATCTCTTTGATAAATTTTTTGTACCCATCCACGATATTCAGAATAATTTCTTTTTAATATTCTTTCTTCATCTGTTAAATTATGATTCCATTGAGGGTGTTTTTCTTTTGTATTATTTTCCACTCTAAATTTATGTAAACATTCATCACACCTCTGTCCCCTTTGAAAATGGGAAAAATCTTTATAATCTACTGTTCCACAAGAACATCTATATTTCATTTTTGTTGAATTATTTATATAATGATTTTCTAATAATTCACACTCTTGCTCCTCATAAAAATTTTTAACATCAGTAAAATTTAATCTGCGATTATTACCAATAATTTCACGTATACAATGTTTACAAAAATAACTATTTTGAAAACTTGAAAAAGATGTTATATTATAATTACCACAATGACATATATATTCTAATGGAGAAATACTATTTATATATTCTTTACTTAATAATATACATCCTTTGTCTTCAAAACATTTATTTACATATTCAAAACTATGTCTTTGCTTATCTGTTAATTCTTTTCTTTTACATTTTTTACATCCTCTCCCTAATAAAACATGACTTATACTTACCCTACTTTTATGACCACATATTATACATTTATAATTAATTAATTGACTTGCATTTTTATAATCTTCTTTGTTAATTAAAACTTTCATATTATTATTTATAAATATATCAACAGCATCTTCATAAGAATATTTTAAAGTTGATTTACTAATTGCTTTACCTTTGCAATCTTTACAACAATCCTTTTTATTTTTATTAATATCTATTGTGTAATTATAATATTTTTTATTATATATTTTGCCACAATAATCACACTGAACATTCACATCTATTGAACTACTTTCTAGTAAATCTAACACATTAACTTTAATTTTAGTTCCTATTGGAGTAGTAAATAAATCACTTTTATTTTTCTCTTTTGGTATAATATACCCTTTGCTTTCAAAATGTTTTTGATTATTCCCTGATAGTCTTATTTCAACTTCCTGTGGTAATATCAACATATATATCATTCCTCCATTTGATTTAATATTAGAAATAAAAAATCAACTACTCTTTTAAGCAGTTGACTAAACAATCCTTATACTTATTAAATTGTTCTATTGCTTCTTTTAATTCATTACTATCTCTAAAATAAAATACATTCTTACCTGAATTATTATAATTGCGTTTCATATCCTGTAATACAAAACCTCTTAAAAGAAGATAACCAGTCATTTTCTGACTATAAATTACCATTAATTTATCATCATAACTCCTTTATTATATTTATAACTTGTTATTCAATTGCATTTAGGCAACTAACTATATTATTTAAATCACTTGCCAAAATATAATCTGCATCATTTGGATCTACAACATCCGATATACCTACTTTTGTTGATGGTAGATTTACCAAATTCATATCATATATATTATTCCTTACTTCATTAAATAAACTAGCATAAAAAATACCTCCACTATTTACTGTAGTAAAGGAATAATTAGATAAACTTTTATATTGTCTAAATTCATTGATTTTTGCACACAATGCATTCCATTCTGACGCAAGTAAATTAGTCGTAGGATCTCCTGCAATTTTAGAAGTATTCCATGCAAAATTAATTGGTCTACAATTAGAAGTAAAATAAATCCAATCACTAGTTAATGATGCTTTATTTAACGTAGGATTAATCAACCATACTCTTGCTCTATAAGGAGCATTATTCGTTAAAAAATTCATATTTAAATAATTATATACCGTATTTCTATTCCCTTTTGGACTATTGATTATTACTGCAACTTCATATGGATGCAATCCTACAGATAAATTATTTTTGTATAATATATCTATAACTCCTTGATCAAAAGAACTAATATAATCATTTTTATTATAAAATATAAATTCTGAATTTATCGTATCACTAATAATTTCTGTTTGGTCATAACCACACCCAAGACTTTCATATAATTCTTCCATTATAATTCCTGCCCAAGTTTCATGCCAAACTTCATCACCACGTATTTTCACATTAGAATGTATAATATAACCATTAGATGAAGTAGTACTCCATGTTCCATTATACCAACCAGTTTCTAAACTAGGTGTCCGTCCCCATAATTCTTCATGAGTGCCAATTGTAACTTGTATTTCTCCGCCAGTACCTTCAAATACAGAAAAACTAACTCCTGTTCCAGATAATGCATCATTAATTAAATCTATAGCATTATTTATTTTACCCAATAAATTAGAATAATTAAAAGAACATGAAGAATTGCAATAAACTCCAACAGTATGTATGCCAACATTCCATCTATATAATATATTATTGTTATTATTAACATAACCAAAATATCCTGATTCTGTATTAACTAAAGAAGCAAGATAAAATAATAACCTTTGATCTTCTGTTGTATTTGTAGGATTATAATCATCTGTTCTTTCAAATTCAATAATACGTAACGTAGAAGTAGAAGATTCGCTTGAAGAAAAATATAAAGTATTATCAGTAGAATCATATGTTAAATTAGAAGGAGTTGGCAAAGAAATCAAAGTCTCAAAATCATACCAATAAACTAAAGTCGTATCATCTGTTAAAAATATTGTTGCAATAAAACAATATGTTGTTTCAGAAGAACAGTCAAACCAATCTTCATGAAAATCACCTTCTGAACACCAAAATACTTTAACATCTTCATATTCATCTGGTATACCATTGATTATATCGCCATTTTCCCAATGACTTTCCCAACTACCCAATGTTTGATATACATTGATATGATAAGGAGATGCTGTTGCATCTGGATTTACTAAATATGATAAACAAACATGTGCAGTGTCATCTCTTGTTTTATATACTTGAAAATATAAATCAACATCAAAAACTGTATTAGCTCCATATCCTTCAGCAGCAGATGACCCAGTAATAATTTCAATAGTAGACGATGTTTCAGTACTAGTAGCATTTGCAGCAGATGACCCAGTAATAATTTCAATATTTATATTATTTTCATCAGTATTATTAGATATTATATAATTGTGTATAATACCATTTTTATCACATTTGGCGCATCCACGTATTCTTACAGAATTATTTTTATTTGAATTTAAACTACCACTAAAACCATTTTGTTTTAAATAAATAGTTATTCACCTTCTTTCTTTTTAATTATATTTATCGACATTAAAACACATATAACAACATTCTTTTACAAAGGGAATACCTCTTGACTGTAGAATTAACATAGAGAAGGGAAGTGATATAATGGCAAAAGAATACAGAAAGAAAAATGGTAGTGACACTTGGCATTGGTGTAGAAATTGTTTTAATTGGCCTACTAGTAACTACCAAACATCTTCTGCTAAACCAACTACTGAAGAATTATGTAATCAGTGCAAAAGCAAAGAAAAAGACAATAATTGCACTACTTAATTTGAAAATTAAGATTCTCCATATCTCCAGCGAAACACAATTCATCAAGGGCATCTTTATATTGGATACTCTTTTCTTTTGCAAAATCATCAAAACAAGATAAACATACAACTCTATTTTGGTACTGTAATGGAACAACTTTATTCCATATTTCTTCTGTTACATGAAAATCAAATTTATCACGACTACCACATACTTTACATCTTTGATTAAGGTGAATCCAATTGCGATAATTTTGTTTATACCATTTTATAGGTAGGATGAAGAAATGTTCAAACCATTTTGACATATGATTAAAACTCCTTTTATAATTTTATTATTTTGTAATTAATTATTATTTTGTAAAATAAAAAGACCTCTTTGATGAGGTCTTAATTGTTAATATACTTTAATTGACTTGTTGCTCAAGTAAATTATCTTTTTCTTTCTTCCTATCTAAAACTTTCTTTATTAAAGGCAATGATTTAGTTTTGCACAAAGTCGTTGCTATATTCAGCACACCTTCCTTTGTTTTTCTTGGTCTAACTACAACCTCGAAAAATCCATTTTCTCCTAAATATTGAGAGTAAGGGACGTTCCTTGTGAATTCTCCATCCATTAGGATCTTCGATTCTCGCAATATTTTCATAAGAGAATTTCTTCCGCATTCTCCAAATAAACCTGCAACTTGAATGAAATTTAATAAACCATTATCATCCATTACAGCATCGTAAATATCTACTTTTGGTTGTTGTTCTATTAATTTACTTTCTGCTTCGATTCTTTTATCTTTTTCTTCTTTTAGTGCCGTAAGCAATTTAATACCAAAGTCTGGAGACATAATCATTTTTTCTAAAGTCTCTGGATCTATGTATGCACCATGCTTACGTATAGATTTTAATATTTCTTTAACCTGTTTTTTAAATTGTTTTGCTATTGGTTTTCTACTTTGCATTAAAACTTCGTAAACTCCATTTTCAGTTAAAAACCAATACTCAGTATTTGATTGAAGAACCCCTGCGATAGTATCGCTAGGGTTAATTTTAACTTTAATTTTTTCATCATCATCAACATTTGCTAACATTTCAGATGGTTTTTTATGGTCAATCCAATCTGCCACATCTTTCCCTAAAAATAAAGGATCTTCTGGTGTCCCAAATACTCTAAAATTTTTACCTAAAACTTCTTGTTCTTTAAATATAGTTAAATTATTATCCATGTTAATTTTATCTCCTTTTATTTTTTATAGTCCTTTAATTTCATTTATTATTTTTTATAAAATTTATTAACTAATTATAAACCATAATTAAAGGACTATCTCTAATTCTCATATTAACACCACCTTTAAATTAATAATATAATAGTACAAACTACCTATTTGCATACTATTATACAATAATAAAATAAATGTGTCAAGAAAAATTAGATATAAAAGAATCAAAATCTTCCGGTCAATTCAAACTTCTCAATCTGCTGACCAGTATACTTACCATCACAAAAATTTTCAAATTGTGTATATTTCAAATCAGTAAAAAATTTTATTTCAACACTCAAAGCATAAGCAATATGACAATATTTATAATTGCACACCATTAAATTTTCTGAACCTTCTGCACAAATAATAGGTTTTCTAATTAACATTTCAATACCTCCTAATATCCAAATTCTAAAATCAATTGTATTCCATCAATCATTGTTAAGATTATCTGTTCTCCAAAATACATATAATACTTACTTCTATGTATTTCAGCAACACAATCTATATCAATCATCAAATTCTGATAATTGTTTTCTTCATCGTATTCTGCATGGCCAAATTGATATTTACCAGAATTAAACACTAAAAATTCAAAATTTGGGTATTGAATAGGGATTGATACTGTATCACTTACTACATCCAACCAAATAGGTTTGTTAATTGATTGCCCCATAATTTCTTCAAATTCATCATTAGTAATTTGTTTGTACATAATAAAAAACCTCCATTTAATATAATTATAAGGTGTGTAACCAAAATCAACCTTATAATTGTATTATATCGGAGGAGTTAACTATAATCAACCATTGTTAACCATGATATAGGACGATATAGTAAAATTATGCTCTAATATTAACCACTAACTACTTATTTCTTTCATTTTCTAAATATTGCATTAAAATATATCTCACTAAATCAGGAAGAGTCATTCCTTTTGATTCTGCTAATATTTCATATTCATTTTTAAATTTATTAGTTACTCTAACTGATATTAGAGCCTTTTGTTGTCTCTTTTCTGCCACTTAAAATCACACTCCCACCTATATTATACTACAAATCACTTATGTATCGGTAGGTGAATGTTTGTTAATAATATAATACAATATAGAAGGGAATATGTCAAGTAAATATTGAATATTAATTATATTTATATTCTGTATAAATAAAAATCAAACAAATAACCAATACCAATAAAATTAAAAATAACCAATATCAATAATAAAATACTTTTAATTAAATAAAACTTATGGTAAAATATACTTATGCATAGATTGGTCTTGTACACCGAATAAATTTGTGTATTTGTGTGAGATTTCTTTCATTTCTCCTTTTCTCACACAAGTCTATAAATAAAGGAGGTGAAAGGCTATGCAAGATTTCTTTAACAACTTGTTTTCAACATTAATTGGACAGTTATGTTTCTATTACATAATTTACTCCATAAAAAAGAAAAAGAGTGGCTTCGGCAAGCACTCCTAATCTATGTATGAGGTGTTAGCCCACCTCATTAATATTTTACCACATGTTATATATTAATGCAAGATGTTTTGTTTATAAATTTATTATATTATCATTCTCCTCATCTTTAATTTCACCATATCGTCTATCAAATAAAGATTCAAAATGTTCCCAATTATCACTTAATTTCATAATAGTAATAACTGAGGCTAAGTGTTTATCTAAATGAGAAATACCAATATTTTCAGTTAAAAATTGATGGAATTTATATTTTCTATAAAACTTATTCTCATTAGTTTTATTTTTAACCAAAGGATTTTTATTCCTTAATTCATCTAATACCATTTCTGGTAATACATCATAAACAAATTTATTAGTATATTGACCAACTAATGGTGATTTAGCATTGCCTTTATATTCCCATCCTTTAAGTCTGAACATTTCCTTATAAAAATCCAATGGAAATCTTCTAGTCCAAGGTAAAAATTCCTCCCTTACATATAAAGATAATAATTTTTGTAATTCATCACGTTCTTTTTCCTCTTCGTACCCAGTTGCTTCATCAATAAGTGCAATGATCCCAATTTTAGACAAAGAACGAATGAGAATTTCTGCTGCCAAAGCAATCGGTTGTTGATTGGGCATTAAAACATTATCTTGTCTAGCTTGTAAATAAATATCACAAATAATTGGCAAGACTTCTGCTTTATAACCATCTAAAATCCTTTTATCTTTTGCAACATATTTTACCGAAAACGTTCTCCCGGCACTCAAAGCCTTATCTATGTAGGGTTTGAGGTTATTTGCGCTAATAAATTGTGGCATTTCAGTCCATGTGTTCTCCTGCTTACTTTTCCCATATCTCGACCTATCAAATGCCTTAAACATTGCCGTACTAGATAAAATTCTAGTACCATCTTCCAAAACTGCACAAGTCAATACTTTCTCACCAATAGTTATTTTACCAAAATGTGTTGCTTTTAAAATCTTTTCTTCTTCCATGTCTTTCATAATAATACCCTCCTTTAATATATTATTTTTTATTTCAATATTATAATACTATAAAGGAGAGTGAAAGTCAACAATTTATTTTAATATTCTATAAAATAATTAATAAAAATCAAAATTTATTTTAATAATTTAATAATTTAATACTATACATACTTGCATTGCATCATATAATATGGTATAATAGCACTAAACAAAACTTAAAACTAAAAAGGAGAGTAATACTATGTTAAAATTTAACACACAAAAAATCAAATATTTTATTTCAGGCGTTATAGTTAGTGGTTTACTTACCTCAACAATTGCTTTTGCTAATCCAATTCAACAATTTATTTTACAAAAATCTGAATATCCAATGTTAATTAATGGAAATGCTTTTAAATCTGATTCGCCTATATTAAACTATGAAGGTAAAACTTATATCCCATTAAAAGATGTTGGCAATTTGTTGCAATGTAATGTTAAATGGGATAGTGAATTGAAAAGAATTGAAATTAGCAAAGAAGTTAATAAAGAAGTTAAATCTGATGAAAATAAGTATAATGAAAATATCAATAGTAATAGTAATCATGGTGCTGGTGGTGGAGGAATTTATTCTCCTGTAAATAATGAGAAACAAGGAATACAATTGCAATCAAAACAAACAGATAATACTGATAATACTAATAATGTTTCAAATATTCAAACACAAATACAGACTAATAATTCAAAATATGAAGTATTAAAAGATTATCCTGGAAATTATAATCGTTATCCTATCAGATATAATGGAAATATTTATTTAGCCATTAGAGATGGAATGAATAAATACAATATTCCTATGGATGGTATAACCTATGATGATGGTAATAAAGAATTTACATTTATAAAAACAAATATAGTAATAAATGCAAATAACAAATCAGATATTATAACTATAGGAGGAATTAGTTATATAAGAGAATCTATTTTTGAAAATAATAAATATTAATTTTTAAATGGTATTTATAAATCTATATAAATACCATTTTCATTTTCTATATATATACCATTATATAATTCTACAATCAATTTTATTGGCATATAAGTAATTCCTCCAACCTTGATGCAACCATTATTACTACAATTATTGTTGTTGAATAATGTCATACTATCATTTATTAATAATATATTATTATCCTTATTTATAGATATATATTTTGTATCATTATTATAATTAATATCTGTTGATTTATTTATCTGCAATATATTACATAAATCTAAAATACTAATATAAATAATGTTATTTATATTAAATAAATTTCTATTTATATCTATTAACTTATTATTTAATAATATAGGGATATTAATTTTCATTGTATTTAATTTTCCTCCTTATCCAAACCTAGCAACTATACCTGTAACATTCGCATCTACAAAATTCCAATCTCCTGCTGCATATATATTACCATTTTCTCTACCAATAGTTATAGGAAGATTTGCAGGACTATAAATACTAGATGCATCTACATCATCTTCTATCCTAAGTATATTATTTGAACCACGATACATATCTATATCTGCATATGTAGATCTTAATTCAACTCTTGTACTACCAGTTTCACCAGTTTTAATTGTACTTCCTGTAATAGTACCAGCAGATATTTTATCTGCAATTAAGTCAATAATTTTTGCATTATTTATACTATTATCAGTCAAATATTGTCCATTAATTGTTTTGATACCTTCTATTTCGTCTAAAATATTTACACCGTCTACTTTTAATTCACCTGTAAAATCTGCATTATTTGATACCATATTACCATTTAAATCAATACGGAAGGGTGCATCCTCAAAGGTGTCACTTCCTAAATATAGTCCTAATTCATCCACATGAAATACGCTATTACCTTCACCTATTATAATATTACCTTTAGTTACTAAATCACCATTATTATTAATATATAATACATCTTCCCATACAGGTGTAAGTTCGGTTCCTGTATTTTTTTGTATTTTCATGCCACTATTTGCATCCATTAATATTTTTGTTTTATTATCTGTACGAAGTAAAGATAAAATTAGATTTGTAATATTCACACCATTTTGATCTACTGTAAAAAATTTATTTCCTTCCTCATCTGAGGCATCAATTTGTAAATTTATTCCACATAAAAGTTTGCCCATTATTACATCCGCTACAATTTTATCAGGAGTCATTGCAGTTTTCCATGAATTGCCACCATCTTGAGTTAAGGCAATTACTCCATGTTGCAATACTATATATTTATTTGGGTCATTAATATCATGTACTCTTATTCCACGTTTTGATATATCTACTGTTTCATTTACATTTAAATTAATTTCATTTTTAATATTTCCTTGCAATATATCAATAACTTTATTCAATGAGTTATTAGTATCATCAATACCACCCCATTTATACCGATTTATGTCGATCTCAGAACTTGTAGAAACAGAATTATATAGCATCTTCAATAATTTCTTTTCATTATTTAAATAATCTTTTATATTTGCAATAGTTAAATTTATATTACCATCCTCATAATTATATTGTATTTCTATAATTTTTGCAGTAACATCTATATTGAAATTATCATACTTTATGTAAATAGTATCTCCTAGATTTAATTTATCCCAATTATGTTGCTCTTCAATTATTTCAAGAAAATTAACTATATCTATACTAATTACAGTTTGTGGATTCTTCAAGTCCTCAAATCTTTTTACTGCTGTATTATATAAATCTTGAGCATTAGTATAATTAGTATCTGTCCATTCTTTTTCAATAATAAATTGGTTTCTTTCATATATTTGTTGTGGTGTAAAATTATTTTCAATAGATAAACTATCTTGTAATTCACTTATTTGATTCTGTATACTGGTTATAGTGCTATTTATTGCATTTACTTCATTTTGTTTTGTACCTATTTCAATATTTTTATTTGTTTTATCAATTATTAATTGTGTAGTAGATTGATTATTTGCATTTGCACTGTCTATTTTATCTAATATAATTGCCAATTGATCATTTAAATTAGTTAATTCTTTTTCTTTAATAGTTAAATTTTCTTTAAAAGTATTCAATTGATTTAATAAATTAAAATATATACCTCTTTTAGTAATTAACAAAAGATTGTAATCCAATATCGAATTACATAATGAATCGCTCATATAATCACTATGAGTTAATACACTACCATCTTCATTTCTAGAAAATGGATTTAAAAAATAACTAAAATCTTCCAAATAATTTGCCCCTGTGGGATTAATAGTCTGAATCGACATATCATTTGCACCGAAAACTTTAAATCTTGTTACCATTTCGTCTGAATTTAATTCTTTTGACATAGTTTTCAAATATTTACTATATGAAATTTTTAAACCTAAATCTTTACCAATATTATCTGATTTAACGAAATTTATTAATCTGTTTTCTGTATCCCATTCTATAATAGCATTAAATGTTTCTGCTACTTGAATTATAAAATCTAATACAGTCTGAGAATTTACGTCGAAGGATCTATACTGAGTATTAAATTCTACATCAATATTCCCAATTCCCCAGATGGTATTAGATAATATATCTCTTAACACTTGAGTAACATTATAAGAAGTTACTTTATATTGTCGTAATAACTTATCTTTTAATTCATATGCCAAAGAGAACGCATTAATAGTTTTATAGTCAATATTATCATCAACAGTATCAGTTATTTTATTAATAATATAATATTCTACATTAGTTCCTAAAACTATTTTCAATAAATATCTATTTTTAATTATATTAATATTCTTATTAATTTCTAATTTATGATCTTTATCTAAATATAAAGGAATATTTAAAGTTAATTCATTTATTTGCCCTAATTTTACAGAATGTTCAGTATTATAACTTTCATTTAATTTAGATAAAATAGTTCTACTTATATCTGGTTTACATAAGAATATTTGTGGTTTCTGTGGTTTTTTTGTTAAATCAATATCATAAAACAAGTATTAACACCTACCTTATCCTTGTAATGTTCTGAATTGATATCGTAATTGCAATTTACAATTACCTTCAATACGTAAATTATTAACTCCATATGGTAATTCTAAATAATTGTCATTGAAAATATTATATCTATTAATATTATCTAAATCTGATATAATTTCTTGTCTTTCACAATTAATATATATGCTTTCATCATTTTGTAATTCATCAATTCCACCTGTTAATGTATTTGTACTCCAATAGGCATTATTAATAGTATTTAGAGTAATAATATTACCTATAGCACCAATTATATTATATTCTACTAATAATTTATTAGTATTTTTTGTTATTGTAATATTCTCTGTTTTACTTGTATTTATAGCAGTATATAATTGATCTATTGCATTAGCATATAAACAATCAGTACCTAGTGTAGTTGTTCCTAATGTTGTACTATTAAATTTACTATTAGTATCAGTAAGCATACTTGTAGTAGAAATTAAATTACCTATAGTACCTGGAGTTTTTGCAATAATATATAAATTAGTATCATTTACTTTTGTAGTAGTTACTTTAGTGTGAGCAATGGTTCCTGTACCATATTTTACTCCTACACCTGTACTTGCTGTAATTGCTAATATTAAATTATCTATTGTTTCAGAGGTATTTGCACCAATTAATACATTATAAGCATAATTAGTTAGTGTAGTTTGAAAAGTATAAGTAATACTATCTATTGTAATAGTATCATTATTTGAAGGAATAACACTTAATATCAAAGTTCCTTTTGATGCTACACAAAATGTTGATATATCTGTTTTTATATTAATACTATTGCTTAAAACATTATCAGTATCAAATTCATATACATCATCACCTATTGTAACTTTTTCACCATCTTTAACTGTTCCTAAGAAATTTAAAACACCAGATGCTTTTTCTCCTGAATTAAATGTAAATTCTTTGCCTCCATCTGACAAATTTATTATAGACAATTTACTATTGCCTATTTTATCTATGGTTAATTCAGGATAACATAATATATCTCCTTTATTAACAAATTGAAAATTGAATGTGTTAATTGAAGGATATTTATAAATAATATCATTTGATGTTTGTCCAGTTATAGAAGTTACAGTTATATTATTTATATCAACTACAGTTATTTGACGTTTTGCATCACTTCTAGTAAAATTAACAATATAATCACCTGTTGATAGTCCATGACTTGTTAATTTTATATTTGTTGTTGTAGTGCCTGTTTCTGCAATTTGTCTAATTCCTGTATCATATACTTCTGATAAATATATAGGACTATATGAATAAGGAGAATCACATCTAAAATTTAAATTTAAATACCCTTGTTTAAGTCCATTATGTATAATAGATGGTTCATCAATTAAAATACAATAAAATATTTGCTCTGTTTCAGGAAAATATAACTCTTTATAATAGTCTGTATTTAACCATCTTGCTACTTGTCTTATTTTATTAGTATCCCAAGTATCCTCAAAAGCAAATGATAAATTTAATATTAAAGGATTTCTTTTTAACATTTGAAAATATGGTTTTTCATTATTTCTAGTTTCTATTTCTTTTATTTCTCTTGATGATAAAAAAGATTCTTCCAACATTCCTGTTGATACATTAACATTAATTATTCCATAATCCGTAGATTTAATGCCATCAAATTCAAAATACAAACATGATTTTACTGTCAAAATTTTCACCACCTTTTATAAAAGTAAAAATGGAGTAGAAATCAATCTACTCCATTAACTAATTATATATTTCCACCTAATTTTTTAATTCCATCTACTAATTTATTATAAACATATTCAGCACCCTTTTTATCTCCTGTTATATTATCAATTCTTAAATTTAAATTATAAGTATTACTATTTCCTCCTGTTGCGATAGGAGTTAGATTAGGAATAGAAATACTAGGAAGAATACTCTGTAATGTAGGAATAAAATTTTGTACTCCTAATTTTGATAATATCGGCTCTCCTTTTTGCAAAATAGATACTAATTCATCTTTTTTTAGCCCTTTATTAAATACATTATTTATTAAATCTGCAATTCTTGAATTGCCAATTCCTCCAGCAACTCCACCTTCATGAAATATATCAATTATGCCATTATTGTAATCAACTCTATGACCTAATTCTTCTGCTACTTTTCTTATTCCTACATATGTTGTTCCATTATCATTTCTTACAGGAGTAAAATATTTCCCACCAATTATCACTTGTTCTTTATCTTGATCCCATTTTACATCCACTCCTAAAGCAGATGCCAGAGAACGAGATTTTGTTATTGCTACTCCATTAAGATTTTCATACATATCACGATCAAAAGTTGCAATAGGTGAATTACTACTTAAAGGATTCGCAGAAGAATTATTATCATTATTATCAGAATTGCCATTTGAATTCCCTACATCATTATTTCCGCTATTTTCGCTATTAAAATTTTGCATTGCAGATAATGCTTCTTTTACTTTATCAATAAAATTATTTTGAATACTAATACCTAAAGATTTAAATTTTTCAGTTGCAGTAGAATAAAATTTAGTTAATTCGGTTATAATATTAGTAAAATTACTCTTTAATATATCTTCTCTTATTTTGGCATATTTTCTTTCATTGTTTATTATATTATTCCAATATTCTTCCAATTTTTCTTTTTCTTTATCTAATCTATTCTTTGTATTCTCATATTTTTCATCTTCTGCTTTCTTTTGTTCCTCAATACTATCTTTATAATTATCCAATTCTTCTTCTAAACTTTCTTTCCTTAAATCTCTAGTATGATCTTTTTGCATATTTTGTATTTCTTTTATTTTTTCTGCTAACTGTTTTTCTAATTCTTCTCTTTTATATTTTGCTTCAATAGAATTATCTAAAGATAAAGCATTTATTTGTTTTTCTAAATCTAATTTTTCTTTTTGCGCATCACTTAAATTTTCATTATAATCTTCATTTTTAGATTGTTTATCTAACAATTTTATTTTATCATTGATGTAATCTTCATATTGATCTAATTCATCATCAAGATTATCTATAACTTCTTTATGTCTTTTTTCTTCTGCTTCCATTTCTTTTTCTTTTGCTTTAATTGCAACATCTTTTTGTTTCTCATATGCATCTTTATATAATTCAATAATATCATCTGCTAATTTAACCTGTGCATCATACAATGCTTTTTGATTATCTAATATTTCTTTAGTTGTATCACTTATTGCTCTCTGTAATTCCTCATATCTTAATGTTCCTAAAGCAGTATCAGATAATTCTTTTTGATATATTGCTTGTTTTGATTTTAAAGCAGATTCTATATTAGAATATTGAAAAATTTCATTTTTTAAAGCATTATTATATTTTTCTGTTCCTTTTATATTCATCTCTTGTTGAGATTGAGCAATAGATAATGACATATTATATTCATCTATTTTATTTGTTATTGCTTCAACTTCACTAGCAGTTATTTCTGCTTGTTTATCAACTATTTCTTTTTGTTTATTCCACCAATTAGCAGATAATGCTTTTCTTTTTTCTATTGTTTCTTCTAAGAATTGCTTATCTTTAAAAGTACCTTCTGTGATTCCTTTCTTCATATTTTCAATGGCTTGATCCATTTGTTTAGCTTGTTCTGCTAATTGTTTTTGAATACCTGTAGTATTAAATTTCTGAATTTCTAATTCATCTCTGTATTCAGGAGAAGATTTAGACATACTTTCTGATTTAGATTTTGAAAAATTGCTTTTTTGTTCAAATTCAGCAATTATATTATCAGTTTCTTGCCATAGATCTGTATACCATTCTTTAGAATTTTGAGCAAATTTCTTCTCTAATTCTAATATTTTAGAGTTTATTTCTTCTTGGTGTTTGATACGATCTTCTAGTAGTTTTTCAGTTGTTAATTCAGATTTAGAAGAGGAAGTATCTGTTACCATACCATTATTAAATTCTTTATAATATTTCCATATATTATTTTGCCAATTTTTATCTGTGGCATATATACCTGTAGGTAAATTACCACTATTCCCTTGATTTAATTTTTCTAAACTAACATTGCCTAGTGTCATTCCCCAAGCAAGCATTTTTTTTACTGTACCAGTTATTTGTTTTTCTAAACCAGAATATCCATAATCAGAACCACTATCATATGAACCATAACCAGTATACATCCCTTTTCTACCATCGCCAAGTTTTCCCCAACCAGTTTCATGTTGACCAATAGCATAAATTAAAGCAGGATCAACATTATATTTTTGAGAAATAGTATTAACTGCATTAGAAATATCAGGTGATATTTTATATTTACTTAAAGCAGAAGTAGCATTTCCTGTAGTAGAAGTAGTTGTAGAAGGTATATTGGTAATTAATGGAGCATTTAACCCATCTCTTTGTTGTTTTAAATAGTCAATTTGTTCCTTTATTTTTAGATTCTCATTGTGTAAAGCATCTCTTCGTTCTTTACTCCCTTTAATCATATTAGAAGTAGTATCTTCTAGTGATTTAAGAGCATTATCGTAAGTTTTTATTTCATTTGTTACTTTTTCCCATGCTAATGCTTCTGCTGATTTTGCTGATGCAGTGTCTTTTGAGTCTTTAATACCAAGATTAGGAGAATTAATAACTGCATTAGCCTTTTCTACAGCATCTTTTAATTTAACATATCCTTTAATCTTTTCCCACATTGCATCTGATTCTTTTGAATCTTCATATTCATCATAACCTTGTGAATTTCTCCATTCACCATATACTTTTTTTGCATCTTCAAGAGTTTTTACTTCTTTTAATTTATTAGCAACATATACATCTCCTATATCTCTGCTTGCCTGTGCCAATCTTTCTACAGCCTCTACTCTTGAAAGATCACCTGATACAACTTGACTGTCTATAATTTTACTAATATTTTCATATGAATTTTGTAAACTTATTAATGTATTTAATTTTTCAATTTCTAAATCATATTGTGCTAATCTTGCCTGTGTTTGAATAGATACTACTTCAGCTTTTGCTATTTCTGCTTTAGTAGTTACCATTGCTGTTTCAATTGTTTTACTTCTTAAATCTTCAAGTTTAGAAGTATTTAATACCAACATTCCATTTTCAACATCAACAACATCATATAAATCTTTATGTTTATCAACGTGTTTCATTACTTCTTGAGCTGCATCATTATTGGATTCTTTAGATTTTTCTAATAGTTGATTGTATAATTCTATTTTATCTGATGTATCAGTTGTTGTTTTTTGGATTGATTCTATAGCACCATTAAAATCAAATATTTTTTCTTTTACTTCACTTATTGATAAACCAAATTTATCTGTTATTACTTTTGCTACGTTCTCTGCAACAGGATTGCCTAGATAACTTAATTTCTCTGTTAATTTACTAACCGCATTATTATTAAATTCATCTATATCTTTTTGTGTCTTATTAGTATTTTTACTTAAATAATTAAATTCCTTATTAATATTACTAAATGCACTAGCAAAACCATTATCTATTAAATTAGCAGAAAATATTTCTATACCACCAGATTTTTTTATTTGCTCTAATACATCTTGTGATTTTAATAAACTACTAATAAAATTATCTAATTCTTGTGGTTTAAAATCTTTAAATTCATCATTATTTTGTAATGTTGCTGTAAGTTTAGTTTTTAATTCATCAGTAATTTTTATTGATTCTGATTTTAATTCTAACAATTCTTTTTTTGTTCTATTTATATCTTCTAATACTTTTTTATATCCTGTTTTATCAGTTTTTGCATCTCCAGAATCTAAAAATCTTTTTTGATTTTTTTCATACTCTGCTAATTGATCCATTTTGGATTTTATATTTTTTTCATTAGTTAGTAGGTTATTAACATCCTTATTGCCAGTTTTATAAAATTGTTCTGACATTTCTTGACGTTTTAAATTTAATTCTTGCTCTTTTAAGTCTAAGTATTCTTGTAGTTTACCTGAATTTAAGGAGATGGCATTTCCTTCTGCATCAAATTGTGAGATTGCAGAGGGATAGAGTGCAGATAATTTTTCCGTAACATCTGCTAATTTTTGTTTTTGATCTGATGTAAGGGACGTTGCTTGTGATAAATCATTGTAAGTTTTAATTAATTTCTCTGAATCAGAAATTTCTGAAGTTAATGTAGACACATCATTTTTTAATGATTCAAATAATTCTTGTTGTTTTTCTTTAGCGTGAAGGAAAGAATCTGCTAATTTAAAAACTTGACCTATTACCAATGAAAAAACAACCATCATTCCCATTGACATTACAGTTTGCAAACCTATTGTTGCTATTTTAGCCATATTTGCAGCTGTTATATAACTACCTAATGCTAAAGTAGCACCTTTAATACCATTGCCTAATAATGTAAACATTTTACTTGTAGTGCCTATAACACCTAAACTTTTTGTTGCATTTACTGTATTAATTATTGATGTTTTTAATGAATTAAAAGAACTAATTGCTTTTCCTGATATATTTCTTGTAAAACTAGATAATGAATCTAAAAAATTAATTCTAGTATTACCTAAAGTATTGATTTGTTTTATAGAAGAAATAATTTTATTAAGTATAGGTATTTGTGCAGAATAATTACTCATTCCTGGTGGTAATGCTGCTCCTTGTTGGCCAGCAGATAATCCTCTATATGTTACGGAACCAAGTAAAGTCGAAAATTTTTCTCTTGATTTAGTAGAAAACAGGGCTACAGAAGATATCGCAGTTGCCATTAAAGCAGGAAATCCACCAACTATAGCAGAAAGACTATTAAATCCATCCATTATAGATGTTATTCCATCTAATAATTGTTTCCATAATGATGTGCTAATAGTATTTTTATATAGTTGTTCAAAGGCATTTTGTAATTTTTGTAGAGATGCATATAAAGATTTCATATAAATATCTTGCTTCTGCATTGCAACTGATTCGCTGTTATAAGCAGATTCTGTATTTTGTAGAACATTGTCGAAATTATTCATTAAAGCAACAAATATGTTACGTTGATACATATTTGCAGCACCTGTAGCTAATTCTTGACGTTGAATGTCATTAAGTGTCTTCCAGCGTTCAGCAGTTTCCTTCAATATCTGATTCATTGGCTTTATAGTATCAGCATTTTCTTTGATACTAATACCCATATCATAAAAAACTTTTTCAACTTTTTTAAATTCTTCAGGATTTGCT
>Ga0208958_1000265_pt1 | contig 64383 bp, 83 predicted proteins | sample RifOxyB1_FD_184032 | JGI IMG/M metagenome (GOLD analysis project Ga0208958, IMG submission 184032) | Soil microbial communities from Rifle, Colorado - Rifle Oxygen_injection B1 (SPAdes) | ecosystem: Environmental > Terrestrial > Deep subsurface > Rock core/Sediment | place: Rifle, Colorado...
GGCAAACGGCCATGTTGAGGTCGTGAAGATTCTTCTTTCCGACAAGAGGGTTGATCCAACGGCCGATAACAACCTTGCCATCCGACGGGCTTCGGAAAAAGGCCATGTTGAGGTCGTGAAGATTCTTCTTTCCGACAAAAGGGTTGATCCAACGGCCGGTGACAACCGTGCCATCCTATGGGCTTCGGAAAGAGGCCATGTTGAGGTCGTGAAGATTCTTCTTTCCGACAAAAGGGTTGATCCAACGGCCGGTGACAACCGTGCCATCCTATGGGCTTCGGGAAACGGCCATGTTGAGGTCGTGAAGATTCTTTACCAACATGACCCCAAACACTATAACAAAGAAATGCCAGAAGTCGTCAAGAAATGGAATTTGGACAAGAAAGGATAATTAAAATGTCGTTCCAAGAGTTCATGATGTCTCCCGGCTATGTCATTCTTTCTATTATTGGTTGTTTCGTTGGGTGGTTTATTTTTTCTACTCTTGGCAAGACAATTCGTTCGTTTGCCAACGGAGACTTTAAGAAGATTATGATCCCATTTAATAATGGGCATTTTGGGAAGAGAAAAGAGCTTCAGGCCGACGGAAGCAAGCATGTTTATTGCGGAAGCTGCGGGAAGGTTATTACCAAGGAAGAGAATGGAAGGTTTTTTATCACCGAGATTGGAAATAAAAAGTGCGAGAGCAGTTGGGAAAATCTCAAGAGTTTTGATGACCTCAAGAAGGTCCTAAGAAAGGATAATTAAAATGTCTCCTAATATCGAGCAGTAATTGGCCGAGCTTCTTTTAAAGGCTAATCCGGCACTAGACTATACAACAGCACAAGCTCCAGCATTCGTTCAACAGTGGCTTGAATATCAGTATGACATGAAAGTGTTTGGTTTGATTGTGTGCGTTGTTATTAGTACACTTCTTGCGATTCTGGCTTATGGGGCCTACAAAAAGACAGAGGACTTGGAACCAGCCATTATTATTTCTGCCTTTCAAGTCCAAAAGACATTGGACCTAGAAGAAAGAAAGAAGATTGCAAAAGCAGAAACCTTCAAGAAATCAAAGAAAATGGGATATGCTGTAAAGCTACGAAAAGATTGGGAAGAGATAAAAATAGAAGTTATGAAAGAGGTTCTAAGGGCAAAGTTCCAAGACGAAGAATTAAAAAACATGCTCTTGGGAACAGGAGACGCAGAGTTAATTGAGGGGAACGATTGGGGAGATGATTATTGGGGAACGGTTGACGGAAGAGGACAAAATCATCTTGGGAAATGTCTGATGCAAATTCGAGAGGAGTTGAAAAGTGGGAACACAAACTCAAACAAGTAAATTTAACTTGAATGATCGTGCTCAGCTTGGTAACAACAAAGAGAACGGTACTATCCGGGGCGTTATGATGCACAATGCTTATCACCCTGAAGAAATAATCTTTGAGATTCTTTTTGTTTATGACGATGAGAAACTAGGCCGAGAGTGGATTTCGGAAAATAGTTTGTCCTTAATAAAGAAATAACAAACAGGAGTTGAAAGATGGACAGTGACGCCACCATCGTTAAGTGGGGAATTATTTTAGCAATTATTGTTGTTCTTGCAGCTTCTATGTATTCTGTTGTCTTAGAGTTAACAAAAACTTGCTCAGAAAAATGCAATCAAACTTTTATCAATTATGATAAGTCGATTTCCGACAAGCATATGTTGGAAATGTGCTATAAAAGCTGCAAAGAAGAAGAAAAATAAAAGATGTTTCGAAAGTACGAAAAAACATTCAGGCTTCAGACCCCCAAGCTTCAAGTTCCAGGGAAGTTAATTCTTTCCGATGGGGACACGTCAAAGCTTTTAACTGGCCACGTTGACGTAGAGGAAAAGATTGACGGGGCAAACGTGGGGATTATTGGGGGAAAGAAAGATAAAATCTTTCGTTTGCAAAAACGGGGCTCTCTTGTGGATGCAAGCGAACATGAGCAATTTAATCGTTTTAAAGCTTGGACAAACGAGCGTTTTGTCAATCTGACAAAAATTAAATATCCATATGTCGTATATGGAGAGTTTATGTGGGCAACACATCATATTTTTTATGATAATCTTCCGGATTGGTTTATTTGTTTTGATGTCTTTGATGGAGAAAAATATCTCTCCAGAGAGAAGAAAGAATCTTTTTGTAAGAATTTAGAAATAGAGGTAGTTCCTCTGCTTTATTCTGGCAATATAACAAAACTAGAAATTGAGAACTTGGTTGTTGGTCCTTCGGCATATTCGACGGATAGACTAAGAGAAGGAATCCAAGTTAAGAATTATAAAAAGCAGATGAGGGCTAAAGTTGTAAACCCTGCTTTTATAAAAGAGATCGACGAAGATGGAGTCCATTGGATGACGCATTGGGATAGTTCGAAAACTAATAAGCTTAAAGAAAGGAAATAGGCAAACAAATGGAAGGAATGACAGAGTTTTTTATTGGGGCTTTAGTTGGGTTTGCTCTTTTTACGACGTTTGGGATCGCTGTTGCTCACAACACAGACGCCTCTCTTCTTACAATGAAAAAAGAGCAGATTAGCGTTCTTTGCGAAGAAGGAAAAAATAAGATTTTATTGTCTCGCGAAGATTTGGAAAATGCAGAGAGTTTGTTTGATAAAGTGGAAATTTTCTGCGATAACAGATAAAGGAAAACAAATGACAACTTCAAAATCACAAATTAGACTGCAAAAGGTAAAGAAATTCTTTTCTCTTCACGCTCCTCCCAAAGAACAGGAAGACTTAGAGCAACATTGGCTGGTTTTAAAGTTCGGAAATAGAAAAGTAACCCCTGCTACATTCTTAGCTGAGGTAGAAAATATAACTTCAGACAGCTCAAAAATGTTTAATTCCAAAGAGGATTACGAAGAATGGGCAAAGCAATTTATGAATAGTGCTATTCTTTTTTTGTTGGATTGCTCGGATAGAGGAGAATTTACTTTTGAACAAAATGACGATAGATTCTTTGAAACTTATTGGAGTGGTGTGCTATGAGAAAGATGGAAGATTTAATTGCCCTAGATGACATCATCAGGGAGCATACTTTCTGGATTTCATTAAATGCCAATGATACTTTTTATTATGCCTGTGCGGATGCTGTAGATTGCCCAGTTTCTCAATATAAAGACCTTAAAGACCCGAGAGAGAACATTGATATTTTAATTGAGGCATATAAAAAGTGGGGCAACGAAGGTATTTTGGCATTTATGGCAGAGACGAGAATGCAGGAGCCAATTGGCAAAAATACAAAAGAATATAAAGAAGCCAGAGAATGGTTGGCAAAGCAGCCTGTGGAAAGAGAAGAGGGGCGGAATCCGAGTCAAGAGGTCATAACGATTGCGAGATTGGAAACAGAAAATAAAAACCTTAGACAGCAAATAAGAGAAATGGGCAAAGAGAAAAGTGTTGACAAGAAGGAAGAAAAAAGCTAAGATGGCGTAGTTATGAGGGACCATGGCGTAAACGGTAGCCGCAGAGGACTCCGAGGAAAAGGACAAAGAATATAAGTGGTTAGTTCGACTCTAACCTCCTCGACCAAAAATCCTCCGCCTTAACCGGCGTGTCGGTTCGAATCCGACTGGTCCTAAAATTAAAAAGTTTGTAGTCATAGAAATCTCCCTTTTGGATATAATAAAATTCCAAAAGGGAGAAGTTCTATGGCATATAAAGACTATACAGATGAAGATTTAGTAAAATATGTAAAAGAAGTAAAATCTATGGAAGGTCTTTTACGCAAACTGGGGAAAAAAATAGCAGGCGGTACAAGACTCGGGCTTAAAAAAAAGATTCAAAATTTAGGACTTTCCACTTCGCACTGGACTGGACAGCTATGGAGCAAGGGAAGGCAACTTAAGTCTTTTCCAGAAATGAAAAGCAATAATCGCATTCGATTACATTTATATAATATTTATGGCAAAAGATGCCAGTTGTGTGGAATAGAGAATTGGCTTGATAAAGAGATAATATTTGAAGTACATCATATTAACGGAAATAGTTCTGATAATTCTGAGGATAACCTTCTAGTTTTGTGTCCCAACTGCCATTCTCAAACTCCAAATTATAGGAACAAGAATAGGAAAAACAAAAAGTTATTATCTAATCTGGAAGATTGCGAAGAAGGACTAATAAAAGAAACGTTTAAGGAGAAAAAACAGGTAAAAGATTCTCTTTGTTCTGTGTGCGGAGTTCAGATAACTAGAGGCGCAAAAAAATGTGTCAAATGTTACCAAAAAAACATGAGTCAACATAAAAGAAATTTCCCAATAACTTATAAAATTAACTGGCCTCCCCTACCGGAACTACTTGATATGCTTTCTAAAGAAAGTTGTTCTAGCCTTGGCAGAAGGCTGGGAGTGAGCGATAAAGCCATTCGAAAGCATATCAAGAAACAGCAGAGTTACCAAAATCTTCTTGACAACGGAGCAGAGACAAGCTAGTATTGGCATAATGGCTGGATAGCTCAGTCGGTAGAGCAAAGGACTGAAAATCCTTGTGTCGCTGGTTCGATTCCAGCTCCAGCCAAGAGGACAAAATAAATGACACGTATTGTTGCTGACAACGGTTACGGCGCAGTAGAAATTCATAACAAATGTCTTGATTGCCAAGAGAAGGAGCGGGAAATAAGTGAACTACATCGGGAAGTGTTTGACTATCGACAGCAAATAACAGATATAAAAGAGAAGCTTGAAAGAGAGAAAGATTTAACAGACCGTCTTATTGAAAAGCTTGAAGAACACAGGAAAAAGTAATGCCGTTTAGCTGTCGTTCGAAAAATTATTCTCTTTGTGTTGCCGGGGAAGATGAAATTTTGTTGACAATTGAACCCAACCTTACTATTATGCTGACAAAGCAGTCGGCAAGAGAGATAAAAGAACTTCTTGAAGAGTGGGATGATAACGAAGGTTAGATATAATAGATAGATAACATCCGAGAGTCGGCTAACGGTAGGCCAGCAGATTTATGCTCTGCCTTTGCTAGATTGGCAAAAAATGGGGGTTCGAGTCCCTCCTCTCGGAAAAATGTAAAAAGTGGAGTGATTTTGACAACTTGTAAGAAATGTGGAGAATATTTTTCTGTCAATCAGTATGTTGAAGAATTGAAACAAGTAAAGAGACTACATAATAGAAATTATTGCTTAAAGTGCTCTCCCTATAGGAACACTCAACATTTTTCAACTGAAAAAGAAACACACAATTTATTCGTTTGTCAGAAGTGCGGGAAGGAAGTAAAATGGAAAGGAAAAGGAAAGAAATATTGCGACTCCTGTTATGTAAATGCACAGAGAAAAAGAAAAAAGCAACAACTAATTGAAGCAAAAGGTGGAGCTTGCGCGATTTGCGGGTTTAACAAATATCAAAGTGCTTTAAGTTTTCACCATTTAGAAAAGGATAAAAAAGATTTTGGCATTAGTGGGAAATATTGTTTATCTATGAAGAAGCTCTTAGAAGAGACAGAAAAGTGTATTTTGTTGTGTGCTAATTGTCATATGGCAATACACTCTAACGAGTTAAAAATCGACTTGACAACTTTATAGAATGTCGGTATTATAACTTTTGTCCTCTTGGAGCTTTAATGTCAAACGAGATTTTTCGAGATATAGGGAAGTTAAGAAAACTTCGGAGAAAAGTTACTAAACAATATACGGGTCGTTGCGCTTGTTGTGGGTTAGGGCTTACAAAAAAAGAGCGCACAATAGACCATATTGTTCCTATTTCTCTTGGAGGAGCGAAACACTCTCTTAGCAATATGCAGCTTCTTTGTGTAAAGTGCAATCAGAAGAAGGCAGATAAAATTATTGTGTTCTTGGGAGCAAAAGTTTCCGGCTGGGAAGTGATTCAAAGCAAACTGAGCTATATTGGGAAAAAGCTTTTAAAAGAACCTGATTTTCTAAAGATGGTTGTTCAAAATGTCCAAGAATAAAAAAGAAAAGATCCTTTCCAACAAGCTGGATTATTTTGATTCTTGCGAGTTTCCCAAAGAGTTTGAAACTCCAGGAAAATGCTGGGATTTTATTGAAAACCTAGCTTTTAAACAAATCTATAATAACGGAATGCAACATAAAGAGATAACAAATTTTATGATTCCTGGTAGATTTCTTCCTCAAATGACTGTTGTTTGGGAAGGCGTTGGAATTGATGATCATCTTCGAAGATGGTGGATTAATAAGGTAATCGAATTGCAACTAAGTTATTGTTTTACAACAGTAGAAAAGTTTTTGTTGTCTTGTCCGGAGAAAAGGCAGGATGCGGTTAAATTGGCAGATGCTGCGGTGAATAACATGCGGAAGGAATTGAAAGAATTCGAAAAGACACTCGAAAATAAAGAAACTGATTGACATCTTCTTTTATTTTTGTTATCCTCGGCCGAAATGGAAAGAGAACACAACAGAGGGGAACGACTTTTTTGGGAGCTTTGCAATAAAGGCAAAGACAAGGAAGCGGCTTTAATTCTGTCGATGGATGTGTTCGATCCAACGGCCGGTAACAACCTTGCCATCCGACGGGCTTCGGAAAAAGGCCATGTTGAGGTCGTGAAGATTCTTCTTTCCGACAAGAGGGTTGATCCAACGGCCGATAACAACCGTGCCATCCGATGGGCTTCGGAAAACGGCCATGTTGAGGTCGTGAAGATTCTTCTTTCCGACAAGAGGGTTGATCCAACGGCCGGTAACAACTATGCCATCCAATGGGCTTCGGCAAAAGGCCATGTTGAGGTCGTGAAGCTTTTAAAAGATGCCGGATGTAAATTTCCCGCTTGACTTAAAGAATAAAATCTGTTACTATTGCTCAACTTTAGCGTTCTAAGAAGAGGAAAATAAAATGATTGAGTATTCTTTCAAGATGCTGCTGAATATCATTCTTCCGATTATCAATTGTGATAATCCTCCTCCCATTCTTCTTCGTGCAAAGCATGGAGTTGGAAAGAGTTCGTGGGCCAAGGAACTTGTGAATTTTCTTTATGCCATTAATGAAATGGAATATGGATTTGTTACACGGCGAGCTTCACAGCAAACAGAGGGGGATCAGCTAGGACTTCCCTTTAGGGATCGCACAAACAACACCACAAAATATTATCCGCCAGATTGGTTTATGGAGGCTTGCACAAAGCCAACGGTTCTGTTGATCGACGAAATTGATCGTGCGACACTTGAGGTGTCTCAGGGCTACTTTGAGCTTGGTGATTCTCGCACTCTTGCGGGATATACTCTTCATCCGAGGACGGTGCTTATTTCTTGTGTTAATGGCGGAGAGAACGAAAATAATTATAATGTTAACTCCATGGACCCTGCTTTCTTGGACCGTTGGGTGACGTTTGATCTTAATCCGACCATTGAGGATTGGGTTGAGTGGGGCCGCGAGCGAGGTGGGATTCATCCAGAAATCCTTGCATTCGTGCAGAATTTCCCCGAGTGTCTTGAAGTTACCAAGAACATGAAGCCGGGGAAGGTTTACCCTTCTCGTCGGTCGTGGGATCGTCTGAATACGGTTGTTGCTAAGAACTCCAAGATTCTCGAAAGTGCTCTACAAAACAATTCAGAAGACTTGACAAAGATTTTTCTTATTTCGAATGGTTTCGTTGGAGAAGAGGCTGCAAATTCTTTCAAGAATTGGGTGGCAGACGCTAAGAACAAGGTGATTAAGCCGGAAGATATTCTGAATGGTGATAAGGTTGCTTTTGGCAAGGTTCAAAGGTTCAATGTTAGCGAGTGGAACAATCATATTGATCGTTGGAAGGATCCAGCTACCAAAGAGCTTTTGCACAAGAAGTTTGCGAACAACAAGCAGAAGACAGCGGAAAATGTTTCCAATCTTCTTCTAGAAATGCCTTCGGAAATCTTCCTTAAGTTCTGGGATGAGGTTGTTTTTGGAGGCGAGTGGAATTTTGACCTGACGAAGGCTATTTCGAACAATGAGGCGACCATTGAGGGTCAAAAGTTGAAGATGCAAAGGATTTATCAGAAGTACGTCCTTGGTCGTGAGCTTTCTGCTATCAAGTGAGAATTAAAATGTATTCTCCCGAAGATAAGCCGGTTCCTCTTTTTAACCTCAAGACTGATCTTGGGCATTATTATCAAGCTGAACCTTTTCTTGCTGGGTTTAGTTTGGGGGTGGATAAATATGTAGGCAATTGGGCCGAAGTTCCAACGGCTGGTGTTTCTCTAAACAAAAAGACGGGCCGCCCTTCGCTTGTGATTAATAATGTTTACATGAATGAGCTTACAATCAAGCAAAGGATCGGTGTCTTTAAGCATGAATTTTATCATATTCTTCTTGGGCATATTACGCGCAGAAGCGCAGAAAAAAAGAAGATTGAACCAAGGATTTGGAACATTTGCTTGGACTTGGCTGTGAATTCTTTTCTTCAAGCGGATGAAATGAGGGACGATTGGGTTATCCCAGGAAAGAGGGACTTCTTAAATTATCCGTCTGGTCTTACAGCAGAGCAATATTATGCAATGCTGCAAAGAGATCCCAATAAGGAAAGTATTCTAGAGAAGTTCAAGGGTATTTCACATATTTGTTTTGGAGTTGACGAGAACGGAAACATCACAGAGTTTCCAGACGGCTTCCCGCCCGACCTTCTTTCTGCCGCAGAGCAAGAAATTAAAAAGGCAATGCGAGAGGGAAAGCGGAACGCAATTAACCATTCGTGGGGCTCCATCCCGGCGCAAATTCAAAAAGAAATCAACGATTACCTTGATTCTTCGGTAAGATGGCAAGATGTTGTGAGAATGCTTGTTATGGGAGCGGTTAGAGCAAAGAAGAAGTCGACTATCAGAAAGATTAATAAGAGAATGCCGTATATGTTTCCAGGGAAGAAGTTTACACATACGGCAAGAATCGCGGTGTTGATGGACCAATCTGGTTCGATGGGAGACGAACTTCTTTCTATGTTCTTTGGTGAGTTGGATAGTCTTGCGAAGTTTGTGGAGTTTGATGTGGTTCCTTTTGACGTTGAGGTTGAGACAAAGAGTTTGTTTAGATGGGAAAAGAATAAGAAGGTTAAGCCGTTCCGGGCCTTGGCAGGCGGAACCGATTTTAATAACTGCTCAAAGTGGGCAGTTGAATCGGGATATGATGCTTGTTTTATTTTGACGGATACAGGGGCTCCCGTTCCCGACTCAATTCGCATTAAGAGGATTTGGGTTGTGGATAGAGCTAATTACGATCATTGGAATAATTCCAAGTCTTATGGTCCTCCTGCGGGAGAGCCGATTATTATTGTTGAAAACAACCTGGGGAAAAATCAATGAAAGAGTGTTGTGATAATTGCTGGTTTTATCGTGAACAATGGTGCAGAAGATATCCAACAGAGGTATTGAAGGATCCGAGTGATTTTTGTGGAGAATTTCGTCCTAAAAAGTCGCTAAAAGAGATTGAGGGAGAGAATTTCTCGCAAGAGAGAAAAAAGAAAGTTCTGCTCAACGATTGAGCTTGGGAACTTTTTAAAATGAGAAGAGAACAAAACAGAGGAGAGCGGCTTTTTTGGGAGCTTTGCAAAAAAGGCAAAGACAAGGAAGCGGCTTTAATTCTGTCGATGGAGGTGTTCGATCCAAGGGCCGATAACAACTATGCCATCCGATATGCTTCGGGAAAAGGTCTTGTCGAGGTCGTGAAATTTCTTCTTTCCGACAAGAGGGTTAATCCGGTGGTTTTTGATAATTATGCCATCCGATGGGCTTCGGAAAACGGCCATGTTGATGTCGTGAAGATTCTTCTTTCCGACAAGAGGGTCGACCCAACGGCCTATGAGAATCAGGCTATCCAATTGGCTTCGAAAAACGGCCATGTTGAGGTCGTGAGGCTTTTAAGAGATGTTGGATGTAAGATTGAGCTTGACAAAATCCCTTAAGTTTGTTAACCTTTCTGTAGTTGGTTACGAAAAACAAACAGTTGCGGAAACAAGGAGAAGGAAGATGCTGGATGTGATGCTGAGCACTGGTGAGAAGATTCGTATTCTGTGGAAGCACAATCGGGTGTTCGAGAAGTATGAGTCGCCAGACCCCAAGACGGGGCAGGTGGTGGAGAAGACTCGAAATCATGGCGGTTCTACGGAGTGCCAGGTGTTTCTTGTGGGCTCGGACAACACTGAGACTCCCTTTGGCGAGGGGAAGGCGATGTGCGTGGCTTGGGACAACTTCGACAAGAACAAGGGTCGAAAGTATTCCCTTCGTCGAGCCCTCCAGAAGGCTCTTCCCGAGAGAACCGGGCGCGTGAATTGTGCGAGGGAGATTTGGGCCTCTTATTTCCAGAGGTTCCCAATCCACAATAAGTAGGAAATGCTTAATGGACTTCTTTACCTCCGATACCCACTTTTGGCACAGAAACATCTTGCATCTAGGAAAAGGCCGTCCTTTTTCTTCGATAGAAGAAATGAACGAGAAGCTTATAGAAAACTGGAATTCTGTTGTAGGAACAGAAGATAATATTTTTCATCTTGGGGACTTTGGCTTCTGTGGTGTTCAACAAGCATTGTCAATCATCGGTAGGCTGAACGGCAAGAAACATTTAATTATCGGGAATCATGATAGACGTTTGATTAAGGACCACAACTTTTTTTATCAATTTCTTTCTGTTCAGCCATATTTGGCAAGAGACTTTGCAAGTCAAGGCAAAACTAGGAAAGTTATTCTTTTCCATTATCCGATGGAAGAGTGGGAGAGTTATTATTTTAAGTCTTGGCACCTTTATGGCCACACACACAAAGAACTTGTTGCAGATGCCAGCCTTTTGAGGTATCATGCTGGGGTCGATTCGAATGGTTTTAAACCTGTGTCTTTTGACGAGGTTTTTATAAAACTAACAGAAAGGCAGAACACGATTTATGGTAAATAATCCTTCTTTCGTAAAACTAAATGAACTTGTAGAAACGCACGAAAAACTAAGAACTCTCGGTGTATTACGTTACGATTTGAAAAAAGTTCAAGATTATGCCGACGCCTTATTCAGCAGGTTCTGTCCGATTAAGCTGGATGCTGTTGTAAAGACGAAAAACGTTCAAATAACAAAATTTAATAATCTTTGTTATCTTCCGTTTCGAGAAGAAATTCTAAACGGATATGGCGTAGTTGTTGGGCAGGACTACGGGGACGGAAAGTTTCTTTTTACGGTAAAGTTTAAATCCGGAGATAAAGAAGTTTTTATCGTCTTGACAGAAGACGAAATTGAAGAGGTATAAAATGGACAAGAGAACAAAAAAACTAGTTCATTCGCATAAAAACGACGAATATGGAACTCCTGATGAGATGTTTGCCAATTTGGATGAGTTTTATGGATTTTCTCTTGATCCTTGTGCAACATCAGAAAATGCAAAATGTTCTTTGTATTGTACAAAAAACGGAACAAATGGACTAGAATTTCCTTGGGAAGGGCATGAGGTTTTCGTAAATCCTCCTTATAGCCAATTAAAGAAGTGGGTAGAAAAATCAATTGATGAAGTCGTAAATAAAAGATGTTATCGAGTTCTAATGCTTACTCCAGCAAGAACAGACACAAAAGCTTTTAAGAAGGTGTTTGAGCACGCAAAGCACATTTGTTTTATTTCAGGAAGGATTAAGTTTGTTGTGGATGGGGTTCAGATGAAGACGGGGGCTCCGTTCCCCTCTTGCTTGGTGTCTTTTTCTCAGTTAGCAGAAGAGGAATTGCAGAAAGAAAGAGAATTTTTAAAGAGATTTGGGTTTGTTCGTTAATTTCTTGCTTGACAATCAAAATTTTATGTTTATCTTTCCGTTGCCTTGAAAAGGCTAAACCTACGGAGGATAAAACTATGAAAAACAACTCACTAATGAAACTAATGGATCCTATGAATTACTTTTGGCCTGTGTTTAAAGATGAACTATTTGACGCTCCAGTACAGTGGTCCTTTCAAAAGGTCCAAGAGTACAAAGATTATTTCACAAAAGAAGAAGCGGACAAGAAAATTCTTGAATATGCTGTTCCCGGCCTTCGGGAAGAGGATATTTCCGTGGAGGTTCGAGGGAACCAGATGATAATTAAGGCAGATCCTGGAGAAAAACCGATTTCTAATCTTTCCACAAAGTTGGAAACATCTTACTACGACACAGAAAATATTTATGATTTAGAAAAGGCAGAAATTTCATATAATTATGGCATTTTAAAGCTGGTTATCCCGAAGAATGAGGCAAAAAAGACGAAAAAACTGAAGGTGCTCTCTAGTTAGAATGAGGACGTTGTAAACATCCCACCGGAGAGGAGAGGAAATAATTAAGTAAACAGCCTTTTACAGCGTTCGTTCTGAGCCAGATCGAAAAAAGGCAATCCTCTAAACCCTTTCCCACCTCTCCCTTGAAAGCCGCGATTAATGCGGCTTTCTTCTTTTTTATTGTCTTCTTGTCGAAATCCTTTGCGAAACTAACTATTTATTATGAACGAAGTGTCTCTTGGAGGTCTTTGTAAATGACCACAAATTTGTATCCCACAAGCTCCGTAAGTTCTGTTGTTTTACCAGAAACAGCATCTTATACGGACGTTAATACCGTAACACATCCACTGCCCTTTGGGGTTTATTCAAGCGATGAGTTCAAGAGAGGGGCTGCCTCTCAGGTGGCTTTTACCTTTCAAAGGATGGGCGGCAACACACTCGATTTGGAAATTGATAAATATTCGGTATTCGCAGCTTATGAAGAGTCTTGTTTAGAATATTCTTATCTTGTTAATCTTTATCAGGCCAGAAGCACATTGGGTTCTGCTCTGGGCGGGGCGACAGCTTCTTTTGACCATATGGGAGAGGTTACGGGCTCTGGTGGGGCCCCAGCCAGCTCAAGTCTAAAGTACATTAAATACAACTTTGGCTATCTCAACAGTATGTCAAAGATGTTTTCGGAGATGGTTGGCATTGGGGGTTACAAAACTGTTTATTCTGCTTCTATTGACATTGTTGCTGGACAACAGGATTATGATCTTCAGGCAATCTTAGAAGCATCGGCGGACTTTAGTGGGACTGTCGGAGACAAAAGAGTATTTATCAAGAAAATTCATTATCAAACAGGTATGGCCAACTGGTCGTTATACGGCATTTATGGCGGTTTAAATACCGTTGCTGGGTTCATGTCTTATAACAACTATTCAAGCGAGACATCTTTTGAAATTATGCCTTCTTGGGAAATGAAATTAAGAGTGATGTCTTTGGAAGATAGATTGTGGAACAGAACTTCACACTATTCTTACGAGATAAGAAATAATAAAGTTCGTTTGTTCCCTATTCCTACAACATCTTCTCCTACAAAGATGTGGTTTGAGTTTATAGTTCCAGAAGATAATGCTCCTTGGGCTAGCGCAGATTCCGCAACACAGAAAGAAATAGATGGTGTGAACAACATCAACACCATGCCGTTTGCCAACATACCATATGAAAATATTAACTCTATGGGCAAGATGTGGATTAGAAATTATGCTCTTGCTTTGAGCAAAGAAACTCTTGGATATGTTAGAAGCAAGATGTCGGCAATTCCTATTCCGGGAGATAGTATAACTCTTAATGGAGAGGCTTTATTGTCGGCAGCTCAGCAAGAGAAAGAAAAACTAAAAGAAGAGTTGTTGAAGGTTCTTGAAGAAACGGATTATGCGGCTCTTAGCGAGAAGGATTCCAAAGCTCACGATGATCTGCAGAATTCGTTGTCCAAAGTTCCGACTCTTATTTTCATGGGGTAAAGAAGAACAATAATGTCTCAAAAAGATAACAAATGGTCCGTCCCTCAAGCTCCGCCTCCGTTGTTTTTTGGCGAGAAGGAAAGAAACTTCCAACGTCAATTAACCAACGAAATAATGGAGAAGATGTTGGGCCAGGCGTGTTTGTATTATGCCATAGATGTTGAAAGAACAGACTTTCATCCGCTTTATGGCGAGGCAATAAATAAAACATTCCTTCCTCCTGTTCGAGTATTTGTTTTGTTGGAATGGGAAGATCCAGGCTATACAGGAGAAGACGAATTTGGCCCAGAAAGACGAACAAAAGTAACTGTACATTTCCACAAGAGGAGATTGACAGAAGACCAAAATATATTTGTTCGTGTTGGGGACTTTCTTGAGTATGGTGACAATTATTATGAGATCGTATCCCTGTCTGAACCAAAGCAACTGTTTGGACAGACAGATTATAAACTAGAGATAGCGGCAAAATGTGTCCGTGCTCGAAGTGGTGTGTTCAATGCTAAGTAATTTTTCTTTACATCTTGGGAAGATTATAAGAGAGGAAACGCAAAGAGTTCTTAAAGAGCGTAGAACTAAAAATAGAGAAGTTGTTTTTCACGGCACTTCCTCAAAGTTTTTAAATTCTATTTTAACCAACGGTTTGGTCCCAAACCCAAAAGAAAAAACTTGGGAAGACGACCCTCAAGCGGAAACTCATACTCCTTCGAGGCATAGCTATGGTGGAGCTTATTTCACAAATAACATTTTAACAGCAAGAATAGCTGGCCAGCAAACTGTAGCTAAATATGGAGGAAATAGGATCATTATTTCTGCTTTAGTACAACCTAAGTCGGCATTACCAGATGAAGACGATATTAAAAGTATCTTGGGTTCAACAATATCAAAATCCGTGAGAAGTGGCGATTACTTTTATGGGACTGTTCACGAACTAGAGAATATAAAAAAATATGAAGATTATCGCAAAGAAATTGTAGAAAATGTATTTAAGCAGCTTTTGGAAAAGTATAAAGAAGTTACGCAAGACTATGGGAACAAGAAATTTGAAGAATATTTGAGAAAACACGAGGAACTAATTTTCAGAACAATTATTTCTTATTATGAAAGAATTCTTGCACACGAAAAGAGTAGATATCTTTATTACGACTACTCTGAAATACAAGAATTTGTAAAGTCTCCCCAAGAAGCAGAAAAAAACTATGCAGACAACATAAATAAATTTTCTACCATTCTTAAAAAAATATCTTCTTCTCCAAGAAAATATACAGGAGATACGAACTTTAGAGTTATGGAGCCTGTTGGATATTCTGGAAGAAATAGGATTCTGTCTATTGTGGAAATTGAAGCTTCGACAGAGGATAAATATAAACCTGTTTACATAATTAGATATGGCGAACCACCAGAAGAGTTTTGGGAGCAAACGAGGGAAAAGTCGGGAAGTGATTTTGGGATAGTGGACAAGAGGGTAAGATAAATGGGAAAAGTATCTCAAAAAAAACCAACTTCCGAAGAAGTCTTTGAAGTTCAGCCTTCAACCTTAGAAAACATTGACTGGGCTTTTTTTGATTGGGTTGATAAAGAATTAGACCTTTTCTGTAATACACAAAACGGATGGGAAAAAACTCCTGTTATCTGGACGAGCGCGGAAAGATCCTATCACATAAAAAATAACAAAGACCTAAGAGATATGTCGGGAACTCTTGAATTACCTCTTATTTCTGTAAAAAGAGATTCTTTTACAAAGAGTCTTACCGACAAAGGCCCTTTCTTTGCCAATCTTAATCCCGACGATAAAGGCGGAGTAACAATCTTTAAAAAGAAGATAAAGCACGAGAAAACAGCAAATCACAGAAACGAGCAATCTTTGGATGAGTACGGAAAAATAAACTTCTGGTATCCGGAGAATAGAGCAAAGAAGGTATTGTATGAATATATCAACATGCCGCAGCCGGTATATCTTGTGGTAAACTATAAGATATCAATAAAAGCAAGTCATATTCAACAAATGAACACACTAATAAGACCTTTCCTAGTTAAGGCGGGAGGTATTAATTACTTCGTCTTCGGCAGGGAGGGGCATAAATATGAAGGGTTCTTGCCGGATAAATATGCTGCGGAGGGAAATTCAGAAAAGCCCCAAGAAGAAGAGAGATTTTTTAAAACAACGATTCTTGTGAAAACAATTGGATATATCATGGGAGCGGGAAAGAACGACAAGACACCAAAAATAAAAAGAGGAGAAAGCATTGTAGAAGTTAAGATTCCTAGAGAATATGTAATGTTGGATTGGAACGAAGATAACGAAGATTAAGTTTTGGGAGGATAAATGATTGGCACAACAGTATTCGGATACGGTACGAAATGCACTTTTAGATATAATTGAGACGACGGTTGGTGCGTCTCCTGTGCTCAAGATCCGCACCGGTGCGCAGCCCGCAGACTGCGCGACGGCGGACAGCGGCACCGTGCTTGCGATCATCACTCTGCCGGCCGATTGGATGGCGGCAGCGTCGAGCGGCAGCAAGGTCAAGGCCGGCACCTGGAGCGATACCAGTGCCGACGCGGCGGGCACGGCTGCGCACTGGCGGCTCTACGCCAGCGACGGTACGACCTGCCACGCACAGGGCACCGTGACCGCGACCGGCGACGGCGGCGACTTGACGCTTGACGACGTCACCATCGAGGCCGGGCAGACGGTGACTGTGACCACATGGACCTGGACGGCGCCGGGGGCGTAAGAAGATGGCGTTTTTTCAGGCAGAAGGCAATTTGCTCGGAATTCCAAATGGGAATACAAACCCCTTGTCAATGACCACGATCATAGACGCAGCGACAAGAATCATTTTTTGTTTTATCAATACGCAAGGCGCGACCGGCCGAGCAGGAGGAGCGCCGTATTTTTCTGATGGGTTAGACACGTTTACACAAATCGACACGCAAAGAAAGGCCGCGTCTTCCCCGGAGGGAGTGCTTGAACTTTGGTGGACGACGACGACCACAACGGGGTCTAGGACACTTAATATCCCAAACACTGCGCTTAATACTTTGGGGTTTAGGACGCTGCACTTCTATTCTAACTCCGGTTATCCTGTGGTGTTGTCGTCATACACTGGCAGTTCTGGCACCGGCACGCCGGCGTCAGCGGTTCTTACTGTCACTGGCGCCGGTATGGGTTATTGCGCGGTGGCGTCTGGGCAAGGTGATATTTCTGGCGTTACGGCTATCGACGGTACATTAAGTGGGAACCAAGACAACGGCACTCGGATCACAGCTCAAGAATATAATTTGTCTGTGTCGTCTGATTGGACTGCCGGCATCAACCATGCGAGCGAGGACTGGGCGCTTATCGCTTGTTTGCTGCGCGAAAGCGTCCCGTCCACCGGCACCTTCTCCAACTCCATCGGCGACATCTTCCTATCAGCCGCCGGCACCGTCGTCTCGAACGTCTCCACCGGCGCGCTGGCGCAGAGCATCGGCGAGATTGTTTTATCTTCCGCTGGAACGGTTATAACGGCTGGGGAAGCTTCCCCTTCATACACTCACTCAAGAAGAAAAAAGCCGTCTTTCAATAACAGCCAAAAGAAGAAAGAAAAGAAAGAAGAAGAAATTTTTGAAGTTCAGCCATCAACACTAGAAAACATTGACTGGGCCTTTTATGACTGGGTTGATAAAGAACTCGACCTTTTTTGCAACACACAAGATGGATGGGAAAAAACTCCCGTTATCTGGTCTGATTCTGAGCGAGTTTTCCATATAAAAAATAACAAAGATTTAAGAGAGTCTTCTGGTTCTTTGGAACTTCCGTTAATATCGGTAAGAAGAGGGGATATAGGGAGAAGTCTTACGGAAAAAGGCCAATTCTTTGCGAATTTAAATACTGATGAAAAAGGCGGAGTGGCTCGTTTTAAAAGACGCATAAAACACGAGAAAACCGCAAATCATCGAAATGAACAGTCTTTGGACGAGTATGGAAAAATAAACTTCTGGTATCCGGAGAATAGAGCAAAGAAGGTATTGTATGAATATATAAACCTACCCCAATTTTCCTACGTCAACATAGAATATAAAATATCAATAAAAACAAGCCATATACAGCAAATGAACACATTGGTACAACCGTTTTTATCAAAACCGGGAAGTATTAATTATTTCGTCTTTGGCAGAGAAGGACACAAATATGAAGGATTCTTACCAGAAGAGTTTCCAACGGAAGATAATGCGGAGGGAACTAAAGAAGAAGAGCGATTCTTTAAGACAACAATTACTGTAAAAACAATAGGTTACATTACAGAAGCAGGGGAAAACAGCAAGACACCTAAAATTAAAAGAGGCGAAAGTATCGTAGAAGTCAAGATTCCTAGAGAATATGTAATGTTAGATTGGGATGAGGACGAAGAAAATTAAACTTCTCTTATTTCTTCCGCGTTTTGGCCAAGAAATCAACTATTTACTATGACCAATCTTAAAAAGGATTGGAGCTTTGAGCGCAGAGGAGAGAAAAACTTATGGCGATTGATAAATTCCGCTTTATTTCCCCGGCGATTATGATTGAAGAGACCGATAATTCTCAGGTTTCCAAAACCGGGGTTCCTATTGGTCCAGCAATCATCGGTCGTGCAGAACGCGGTCCTGGTATGCGTCCGGTAAAAGTTAATTCTTTTTCGGAGTTTGTGGAGATTTTTGGAAATCCTATTGCCGGTGGTAAGGGTGGTGACGTATGGAGAGATGGTAATTATACAGCTCCTACTTACGGCGCTTATGCTGCTTGGGCGTGGTTGAAAAACGAATCTCCCATTACTTATGTTCGTTTGCTAGGCGAACAGCATACCAACGCTACTGCGGACGGAGAGGCGGGTTGGGCAACGGCTCTGGTAGAGCCTACAGTAGACCAAGCGACCAATGGCGGAGCCTATGGTTTATTTGTTGTTGCTTCTAGTTCTGTGGCAAATCACGGAAGTGCATCATTAGCTGCGATTTTTTATCTTGATGAGGGCTCTATTCGCCTAAGCGGTACGATGCCGAATGACACCGTTGTAGGTGCTTCCGGCTCTGGTGCTGCTGCTCTTGTGAAATCTCAAGGTGGAAATTATGAATTTAAGGCTACAATCGCGAATTCGTCTGGTACAGATGTTCTGACCACGGCTTTTAATTTCTCTGATAATTCTGCGAAATATATTCGAAGAGTATTTAATACAAATCCGACTTTGGTGAATAACGACATTATTGCAACAGCGGGACTTAAAACTTATTGGCTTGGTCAAACCTTCGACAGGCATCTAAAAGATACAGTTGGTGCTGGTTCTGTTGCAGGTGATTGTTATGGATTTATTATGGCTCTTGGCAGCGGCTCATATGATGGTGCAGACTATCGCATGGGTTCTAAAAAAGCTGAAACCGGGTGGTTCTTTGCACAAGATTTATCAACTGATTATGCCTCTTACGATCCGGATGATATGCAAAAGTTGTTTAAATTTGTTAGCTTGGACGGTGGCGAATGGCTAAGCAAGAACATTAAAGTCTCTGTTGAAGATGTCAAATATAGCGAGAACTTAGATTATCAATATGGTTCATTTACAGTAACCATTCGTCAAAGCTCGGATAACGATGGGAAGAGAGTTGTTCTAGAGACCTTCACGGGTTGTAATCTTGATCCCTCTTCTCCCAACTACGTTGCCAAGAAAATTGGTACAAAATATCAAACTTGGGATGAGACCAACAGACTATATGTGACCTATGGTGATTATACCAATAGAAGCAAATTTGTTTATGTTGTAATGAATGACGACGTAGACTCTGGTCTAACAGATGCGTCTCTTCTGCCCTTTGGGTTCTATGGCCCACTGCGCTGCAATACTGTTTCTTTGACTAGCGGTAGTGCACCGGGAGCAACCGCCTTTGTTAAAGGTATGGGTAGCGTGCCTCATTCAACTTATGCAACAGTAGGTACACAAGCAATACATTCTGGGATTTCGGCATTTACTTGTTCTTTGGCCTTCCCCTCGGTTGCTCTTAGAACTACGGGGCTAACAGGAAATTTTAGTTCTCCTAGAGATGCTTACTGGGGCATTGACACTTGTCAAAGCGGTTCTTCTGCGAAGTTTGAGAAGAGTTTTAAAGATTTGGTTTATCCTCTGCCATCAGATCTAGATTCGTTTTCCGATGGTACTCTAACAGAGCATTCTTTTAAGTTCTCTCTGGATAACTTGAAGGTTGATCCGGCATCTTCTACCAACGCTCTGTATGCTTCGACTTATAGAACGGCAGGTACTTCTTATACTGCCTCTGGTTCTGCTGGTTGGAAGACGGTTCTTGATTCTGGGTTTGATCAATTTACAGCTCCTCTGTTTGGTGGATTTGATGGTCTAGATGTTACCGAGAAGGAACCTTTTAGAAATACTTATCTAACTGGTGGCACAGAATTAACAAACTACGCTTACAACACAATCCGTAGAGCGGTTGATTCCGTAAGAGATCCCGAAGTTGTTGAGTGCAATATTATGTCGATGCCGGGTCTTTCTAACGAAGGTCTAACTGGATATATTATTGATGCCTGCGAAGAAAGACGAGATTCTCTAGCTGTAATCGATCTGAATGGGGATTACAAACCTAGTGCAGAAAGCACCGACTCGGAAAGTTCTAGAGTTGGGACTGTTTCTACGGTTGTTTCTAATCTGCAGGGAAGAGGAATTAATAGTTCTTATGGTTGCACCTATTATTCTTGGGTGCAAGTCAGAGATACAATTAACGACGCTCTTCTGTGGGTTCCTCCTTCGGTTGTGGCAATTGGGGCTTTCGCCTATGGACAAAAGAATTCCAAGCTGTGGTTTGCTCCTGCTGGATTTAATCGAGGTGGTCTAACTGATGGTGCGGGTGGGATTCCTGTTGTTAACGTTCGTGCGAAACTGACCAAGAAAGACAGAGATAAATTATATGAAGTGAATATCAACCCTATCGCTTCTTTCCCACAAGAGGGGATTGTTATCTTTGGGCAGAAAACACTTCAGACTACTCAATCTGCTTTGGACAGAATTAATGTCCGTCGTCTGATGATCTATCTGAAGAAAGAGATTTCGACAAGAAGCAAAGGAATCTTATTTGAGAATAACGTCCAGGCGACGTGGCAAAAGTTTTACTCTAAAGTAGAACCGCTTCTGGCTAGCGTGAAGTCTAACTACGGTCTAGAAGACTTTAGAATCATTCTTGACGAAACCACTACGACTCCTGATTTACGTGACAGGAACATCATGTATGCAAAGATTCTTTTGAAGCCTGCTAAGGCAATTGAATATCTGGCTGTTGAGTTTAACATTACTTCTAGTGGTGCATCGTTTGATGATTAATTGTAATTACTTAGAGGAGAGGAAATAATATGGCTTTTTGGCGTGATGCAATAGGCGCGGACACTAAGAGAGCTTTTCGGTGGGTTGTTTATTTGGGCATCAGCGAAGTTCCCAGAATTGCCGCAAAAAAGATCGATAAGCCTAAATTTGAAGTCAATACAGTAGAACACCACTACATGGGGCACAAATTTAAATTCCCTGGTATTATGTCTTGGCAGGACATTAGTGCTACTTTTGTAGACTTTGGGTTTGGTGATGATACGGTAATGTCTCTTTTGAAATATATTTCAAAGGCGGGATATCATCCTCCGATTAACGAATCCGATTTATCCAATTCTATGTCTAAAAGTCGTTCTGTGGCAAGTCTTGGTTTAATAAAGATTGCGCAGTTAGATGAGGAAGGTGGTGAAACAGAAACTTGGATGCTCCACAATGCTTGGATATCGGCAGTTAGCCCTTCAACATTGGATTATTCCAGCGATGAGCTTTCAGAAGTGGAAGTTACCATTGTTTACGATTGGGCAGAATTAAACACTCCTCCCACTCGTCAGCGCGTTTTCCCGTAATGTTTATTTCTTCTCTTCTTGCTAAAATCCTCACATTAGCCTATTTAATGTGCTAATCTAGGTCCCCTTTGAGACTTAAACCATGAACTCCTTAGCTAACACGGCTACTCAATTCCTGCCCATGAGAGAGTTTCATTCTGGCCGTAAGGCCAGAACCAGAGCTTTCTTGACAGCAGGCTATCCCCGCCAAGGCGGCGGTTCTTTCATAAGTCGTAGTATAAATCTTCGACACATTGTAAATATAGCACACGAAACCGACTTATGTGAGATATATTTTATGTGTTTGAAGGGCTGTAGACAGCGCAGCATGAGCATTGGCGAAAGTTCGCCAGAAGGTAATAAAACATGGCAACAAGAAACGACGAACGACTTTTGGGAGCGCATCAAAAAACAACAGAAGAAGATGTAGCTTTCAACCCTCCGCCAACACAAGAAAAAACAAGATGGTTTGATCTTCCTGTTGAGACGGAAACAATAGAAATCCCAAGTAAAGGAAGATTTTATCCAGAGGGGCACCCTCTGAAAGATGCTGAATTCGTTGAAATTTATCATATGACAGCAAAAGACGAGGATATTCTTTCCAACAAAGATTTATGGAAAAAAGACCTTGCAATAGATAAATTTCTTGCTCATATCTTGGTGGATAAACACATAAACCCGAGAGAGCTGTTGGCTGCCGATATTAACGCAATTGTTATTGCTTCTCGGTCAAAATCCATATCTCCGAAATATGAGTTTTCTTTGGGCTGTCCATCTTGTGGGCAAAGAGTTAATAGTTCCGTAGATTTGGACAGTTTTGAGCTAGCCCCAGGTATGCCAGAAGGGGACGAAGTAATTGTAAAAACCGGCCCAAAGACATATGAAATAGAACTTCCCAAAACCAAATGGAAAGCACAATTTCAGCTTTTAACCCGAGACGAACAAAAAAAGATTAAGGAATTGACAAATCTTTCTGTGCTAGAAACTGCCGTTGTTTCCATTGAGAACGAAAAGGGGGAGAAGATAGCAAAGAATGACCCCAGGACTGCCGTATTCCTTCGTACAGCATTAGAAAAGCTTCCGATGGTAGACTCGGCCCATTTAACTTTTTGTTATTCTAAAGTGGCTCCTGATATTAAGAGAAAGTATCATTTTGCTTGTTCTTGTGGGTTCGAAGCGGACTCGGAGGTTCCGCTTGACCACAGCTTTTTTTGGAATAAATGATGAATATGTGGAAAAGGCTTGGGAGGCGATGTTTTTATTGGCATATTACGGGAATATTTCGATATTAACGTCTTATAATATGTCTGTTGGATTAAGAAGATTTTTGATCGAGAAACTATCTGCAAAGCTGGAAGAAGAGAAGCCAAAGAAAAATAGTGGCCCTCCCAGCTTTAATCATCCATAAACAATAAGAAATCACTAATTATTTGAGAAAGAAATCTTTTCTTTTTGGGAGAACTGTCCATGTCAAAAGACCAAGAACTACAAGAAATTCGCATTAATTTAAATGAAAAAGATAAAATAAACGAGGATAGATTTACAAGGTCTCTTGGTGTGGCAATACAGAATATTCTTAAAAGACTATTTGGGTCGGATTTTGCCATTCCTGTTAAAATTGTAGGGACCAAAGAGCAAGTAGACTTATTTTCTAAGGCTATTGCTGGAGAAAAGGGCTATGTCGACTCCATAACAAAATATGGGCTAGACAATCCCAAGACATATGCAAGCAAATCTTGGCTTTCAAAGGCTGTTGATTCTTTTCAGAAGACAACAGGTATTAAGTGGCCTTTTGGGAAATAAAAAATGGCAACTAAATCTACCATATCTCAAAATGCTGTTAAACTTCAAGAAGAATTAAATTCGGAATATCTAAACTCTATCAAACACGAAAAAGATTTACTAGAACTAGCTCGGAACAGGGGAAAAGCGCTTGTTGAAATTCTTACCTCGAAAGAGGAGCTTAATAAGCTTACAGAGCAGGAAATAGAGAAGAACAAGAAAGATTTAAAAACCCTGCAGGAATCTATCCCTCTCTTAGAGAAGAAAATAAAGCTAATAGAGCAATCGAAAGAGTCTTATGGACAATTATTTGATCTCTTCTTGGATACAAACCGAGAGATGACCCTTTTAGATAAAGTTATTGTTAAAACGTTTTCTTTGTTTACTCAGCCAGGAAAAAGAAAAGCTATAATTTCGGGAATCAACGAAATCTCCAAGGGCATAAGCAATAAATTTGTAAGAGGGTTTCAAGAAGCAGTTATGGCGTCCGATGATGCTGCCGCTTCTATTGCGAAACTGACAGGCACAGGAAGAAAATTTATGCCTGTTATGAATGACGTTGTTCTAAAAGGTCAAGCTTGGGGTGTTGGCTTTGATCAAGCGGAATCTTCTATTAACGCTCTTTATTCTTCTATGGTGGACTTTAGAAAAGAAGGGGCTCAAATTCAGCAACAACTTATTATGTCCACGGGGAAGTTGGAATATTTGGGTATTTCTGCCGAAGAAAGTGCAGAATTTCTTAATCTTGCGACAAAGGCATTAAATCAAACTTCCGAAGGCGCTCTCGAAATGCAAGAGAGCATGGTAAAAGCCGCTGTTTCCATGGGCCTTCCTCCGAAAGAAATGATTTCTTCTTTCTCTCGCGCAGCTCCAATGGTTGCCAGTTACGGGAACAGAATGACGTCTGTGTTTAAAAACATGGCAATTCAGGCGAGGAATGCGGGAACTTCTGTTGAAGATCTGATGAGTGCTGCAAAGAAATTTGATACGTTTGAAGGGGCAGCAACGGCAGCGGGTAGATTAAATGCGATGTTGGGGCAAAACCTTGTTAATAGTGTTGATTTGCTAACATTAGATTTAGATGAAAAACTTCCATATCTAATGTCGCAATTTGAAGCAACAGGGTTGGAGTTTTCGCAATTAACTCGTCAAGAACAAGAAGCCATTGCTGGTATTTTGGAACTAGATACGGCGACAACAGCAAAGCTATTTAATGCCGGTTCTGCTGGTCTTGAAGAATATAATGAACAACAGGCAGACATGAATAAATTGATTCAAGATGCTAGAACACTATCGGATAGACTTAAAAGCACTTTGGTTTCTTTGGGGAACACTATTCTTCCCCTAGTAGAAAAAATTTATCCCACTTTAGAGAAGATAGTTACAACGATACAAACACTTGTTTCTGAACATCCAGGAGGGTTGTTGGCCATTTTTGGTGTTGCAACTGCCATAAAGGGAGTCGGCTTTTTTGGAAGTTTATTTATTAATTTAAAAAGTATTGCTTCTGTTCTTGGGGGGGGCGGCGCTGCTACTGGCGGCAGTACGGTTGCTGGAGGGATGGCTAGCACCGGGGCTGCAGCTAAAGCGGCTGGTCCTAGTCTGTGGAGTATGGCGGGGGTTATTTTGGCAATTGGTGCGTCTGTGTGGATTGCTTCAAAAGGCATTTCGAATATTGCAGCTTCGTTTAAAGAATTAGACCCTGCTCAAATTTGGGGAGTTGTAGGAGCATTGGGAGCGTTTACGGTAGGTACAGGAATTTTATTGTTTACTCTTGGCGCAATGGGGCCTGTTGGACTAGCGGCTATTGGCACATTGTTGGCTCTTTCTGTAACATTTGTTTCTTTTGGTGTTGCAGCAAAAGGTATTGGAGAAGCGGCGGAAGGGATCGGCATGATGGTTAATTCTTTAACCGGCTTTGCCGATATGGCCGGTGACAAGATGTTAAAGTTTTTTGATTCTTTTTCAAATATGAATTGGTTTAATATTGGAGCGGGACTTCTTTCAACGGCTTCTGGTGTGTCTGCTTTGGCCTTGTCGTTGGCCGGGTTTGCCATGATAGGTGCTCCGGGTGCAGCTTTGTTGGGGGTTTTTGGCAAATCTATTTCTGGCCTTCGTTCTACTTCAAATAATTTTGATGGTGCGAAGAGAGGCGGAAGTGGGAAAGAGGTACATATTTCTCTCAATTTAGACGGCAAGGTATTTAAGAAGATTATTGTCGACACAATAAATGAAGAAATTAGAATAGACTCTAGGTCGGTTGCTTACTAACGAGGGCTAATCGTTGACAGAGATAAAAAAAGACGAACAATACGGCGTATCTTCTGATGGAAGAAGTCTTAAGCTTACGGGGAATGACCAGATATCACTTCCCGAAGTAAAAGGAACGGATTTCCTTGAAAAGAGGAAAGGGTTAATTATCCAATTTCAGCATATTCCTTCGGGAGAAAGAGTAGATTTTAAAGCGTTTCTGACTGATTATCGCGATACACATACTGCTGAATGGGAAAAAAATAAGGTATATGGTCGTATGGATGCGATGAGCATATATAAAGGAACAGAACGAGCAGTTACAATTTCTTGGAATGTTCCTGCAGAAAGCGAAGAAGAAGCAAAATTAAATTTGTATAAAATTGGTGTTTTGAAAAGAATGGTTTATCCCGTTTATGAAGACGGACAGATTTCGGCACCTCCTCTGATGAAGGCGAAGTTTATTAACTTTTTGACAAACAACGAAGGGGACACCGGGGAAGAAAAAAATACAACTCTTATCCCAAGTGGTGTTGTATGTTATATTGACGGAGCAATAGATTATGCTCCCGTTGTAGACGATGGGTTTTTCTTTGGCACTCTTGACTCAGAGGCGTTCCCAAAGACGATTTCTGTTTCTGTAATGCTTTATATTCTTCATACACATCTTCCAGGATGGACAAAGAAATCTTCGAAAGATGGGGCTCTTGTGTTTTCGGATGATAAGGTTGGGAATCGGTATCCGTTTGGATACATTGTTCTTCCAGAGGAAAGAACAGATAATGAAAAGTTTTCAACAGATTCTTCTGTTGGGGATAGTGTGAAAGAATCTCAAGAAGATGTTGTGTTGGGGAAGAAATAATGAGATATGTAATTTTGGAAGAAGTTAAAGATGTTCTTTTGCTTGAAGATAAAATTTCCTCTCTGAAAGAAAAGCTTCCCGAGCAAACAGAGCTAATCGACTTCTTTGCCTCGAAAGATCCGACGGGCAAACAGAAGTATTTGGAATGGGCTTTAAAAAGAACTCTTCAAGGCAACGAGAGCAAAGAGCTTGTTGCGGACGCATTTCTTAAGTTCGATCAGATTGGTCCTCGGCTGGAAAAGAAAGACATTAATCAATACGAAACGGCTGAAAGAGTCTTCGACGCAATCAACTATTACGAAACCGTGCAACGGAGCGAGAGATCGAAGGGGAAAGAGAAGAAGAAAACCGCCTATAAAGCAGCCGAAAGTGGCGAAGGGGAACATTTCCAAACTCTTTATGAGGACGATGAATACATCATGATTCGTCTGCTGTCGAGGGAGGGCTCTTGTTATTGGGGTCGAGGAACCCCATGGTGTATTGCAGCCCAAGGACAGAACTATTTCTATCAATATACGATTAACGATGGGGTCGTCTTTTTTAACGTCATAAACAAGACAGTTCCTTTGGAAGACGTCATAAGTAACAGGTTTTCAAGAATTAACTTTGCTGTTGTCGACCAAGGGGACGGTATCGAAACAACCGTAACGACAGTAGAGAACGAATATCCTGGCGGCATATTTACGGGAAATCTTCTTCAAACCCCGAGAGAAGTAATAGAAGAGATCGGAGGTCAAGACCGATTTAACAAATATGTTTCCTTGATGCAGAAGAACATGAAGGAAGTAACATATGACGATTGGCTAAAGTTTGTTGCTGCGGCTTTCAATAGAGATGAAGCGGAAGCGTATAATGTCGACGAACTCCGAAAGCTAATGAAGATTGTTCGAGCCGGGTATAATCCTTCCATCGAAATGATGGCGGAGATGTCGGAGGGTGGTATCCCCGAAGAGTTTTTAAAATATGAAAAACAGATTCAACGGCAAGGTTTGCTAAACAACAAGCTAAAAGATGCGGTAAAACAAGAAGAAACTCCCAACCTCGAATATGTAAAAGATTTAATTCGGAAGGGTGCGAACGTAAGAACAAGTAACAACCTTGCCATCCGATGGGCTTCGGCAAAAGGCCATGTTGAGGTCGTGAAGATTCTTCTTTCCGACAAAAGGGTTGATCCAACGGCCGATGACAACTATGCCTTCCAATGGGCTTCGGAATACGGCCAGGTTGAGGTCGTGAAGATTCTTCTTTCCGACAAGAGGGTTGATCCAACGGCCGGTAACAACCTTGCCATCCGAGTGGCTTCGGCAAACGGCCATGTTGAGGTCGTGAAGATTCTTCTTTCCGACAAGAGGGTTGTTCCCTCGGCCGATGACAACGCTGCCATCCGATGGGCTTCGGCAAACGGCCATGTTGAGGTCGTGAAGATTCTTTATCAACATAACCCCGACCACTATAATAAAGAAACACCAGGAATCGTCAGGAAATGGGATTTGGACAAGAAAGAAGAAATAAAAGAATCCTTTCTAAGAAGATTAATCAAAGAATCGTATAAAGAGGTTGTTAAATAATGCCCATCTCTCGTTATCGCAGGTTAAATCCTGTTATCAACAAAAATGAAATGTATGCTTCGGAGCTTAAGAAAAAGGGGCTTAAGCATATTTTACAATACAAAACTCTTCAACTGAAATATCCGACAAAAGAACAAATAAAAGAACTTGATGTTGTTAATCATACATGGAGAGCCGGGGACAAGTATTATAAACTTGCATATAAACACTATGGAGATGTTACTTTATGGTGGTTGATTGCTTGGTTTAACCAAGTTCCAGTAGACTGCCAATTAACAATTGGACAAATAGTTTATATTCCTTTGCCGTTGGAAAAAGTTATGATGATGTTTGAGGGATAAAGATGGAAAGAAGAGTAGGTGATCTTTATGACCCCAATGTCATAAAGCATTCGGACATTAGAGCGGCAGAAGCGACAATAGAACAAAGAAAAAAGCAGGAAGAGTCTTTTGATTCTGCTGTTAAAAAGATTCAAGAAGCTTTTTATCGTGGATTTAGAGAGCAGGAATATATTGCAGCCAACTTCGACAAGATAATTCAACAGCAAGAGACAAGGAATAAATCAAAATCTCATTTATATCTCACCACAAATGAAAGCTCAGAAAGCTTTATATCCAAGCTTTTAAGAAGAGAAGGAGCAGAAGAAATATTAAACATGACTCCTGCTCAACAAAGCTGTTTGGTTCCAAAAATACGACTATATAAAGTATTTCTTTTGGAAGGTGGGAAAAAGAAAGAAGTTGAGTATACTTTCAAGAACTTTATTGATACAAAGGACATAGAGAAGATATTTAAAGACAAGAAAGCAAGAGGAGGAGGAGCGGGTGTAGAATCTTTTAAATGGAGTTATGAGGGAACCGACCTTGCGACGTCGGATAGAAACATCTTGGCGTCATTAACAATATTATTTTCTTCTCTTGACGAGTTTTTCGAAGAGAGGACAATAGACGGAGAATATAAAATTGGTTTTTCTGATTTTACTTGGTTTAAGCAAAGATCCTCAATGGGTTGGTTGGGGAATTATGGAATAAGTGCTAAGAACAATCCTCCATTTATAGTTAAGGCTCATGTTGGCTGGTCTTTTGACCAAAACAATCCCCTTTTGTCAAAGAAATTAAAAGATGCTTTGAATTCTCACAATATCGTCTTGCAGCTTTTTCCTGTGAATTATCAAACGGAGATTGCTCAAGCTGGTTATGTGAGAATGACTTTTGATTTTATTTCTTCTTTGGAAGGCTTGATGAATTCTGCCGATGCAGATATTTTCTATTCCATCAAGGAGGCAGATAAGAAGTTTCAAAATTCGTTATTGAAGTTTGAAGCATATGAGTTGGACGACGAAGCAGAAAAAAAGGGCGTTGATATTAGAACTATAGAAAGGGATCTTGAGAAAAAGCGACAAGAAGAAATAAAAGAGCTAAGGCAACAGGAGATATATGCTGCATACAAGATTTTGTTGGAAATGTTAAAATGCAACGATCAAATATATTCTCTTGAAGCGGAGCCTTTGGATGTATTGTATCATCTTGAGGTTGATTTAACACCGGAAGAAAAACAAGCATATTTGGAGAAAATACCAAAAAATCAAAATTCCGATGCAAACGACCATGATGAACAGGCAAAAAAGATATTGCAAGGAAGCTCCCAATCTCCAGAGTTGTCTTACATTAATGGAAGATTTGATATTAAGTATTTCTTTTTTGGAGATCTTGTTGATGCTGCGATGAGGATCGTAGAGGGCAACAATCCCAAGATTCTTCAAGATTTGAAGATTTTATTTGGGAATATAACGATAAAAGGCGACGGAGGAGAGTTAAAAAGTATTTCTATTGCCGATTTGCCGATATCTCTTAACAACTATTTGACTTGGTTTAAAGCAAACGTTATTAAGACCGGAGTTCCCTCTGTGTTCCTGAAGAACTTTATCTTTGGTCTTTTGCAGAGCCTGATTAGACCCAGCCTACATCATCCAAAAGGGCTTTTGGGAAGATATCCTCAAAGCAAAAGAGTTTTGTTTTCTTCGACTGTTTTAACTTTTCCCAAGAAGAGAGATAAAAAAGTCATATCTGAATCTAATCAACAAATATCTCCGGAGCAGGAATCGTGGTTTATTGTGTTTGCTATTGATTACGAGGGAGCACACTTTAAAAAGATTGATGTTGAAAAAGATCAGAAAAATGGAGTATATCATCTTTATGAGGGGAGAAATCGGGGCATAACAGAAGAAATAAAATATGCGCAAAGAAGCGACGAGGCGTTAAGAAGCGTTCGTATGGCAAAGATTAAAAAAGGCATTGAAAGCTCTGATGGTTTGATGTTGTTGGACGTTTTTGATGCTAACGTGGCGTTGATGGGGAATAACATTTTTACCAACGGAAGTAAGATATTTCTTCATCCGTCTCCAATGCTTGCAAATGAAACAAACGCGAGAAGATTTGGATTGTTGGGGTATTATACTGTAATTAAAACGGAGTGTGAGATTACTCCTAGTAGCTTTAAAACAAATTTGACATGTATGACGGAAATGGTAATTGGGTTCAATGTCGGGGAAGAAGAGGGAGCTGTAACTCCTAGAAGCCTAGACGACGGTAATGTTTCTTCTACTCAAAGTTATAGCTCTGTAGACGGAGTTGAAAAATAATATGGTTGCAGATGGAAAAAACTCCATGTCCACGAGAATTCTTTTTAACAAGAGAATAGAATATCTTTCTCTTTTTGACGAGAGACTTGAATTAAACGGATATTATATCGACTTCCTTTATCGGCATCAAGTTTATGGAAAGAGTTTTAATGGAGTTTCTATAATCCCTAAGAAAGATAAGTTTGATGTTTATTTAGACTCTGGGAAGAAGAAAGAAAGAGGAGTAAGTTTTGTTGTATCGGCTTACGAATCCTTTAAGAAAGAGTTTGTTAAAATGGCCGGATGCTTGGATAAAAGCGAATTCAAAGATATAAAAGTTGTCTCTGGTTATAAAAACCCCGAGCAAGAATACAAAAATTATTTTGCAAACTTGGTAGACAACTCTTTTAAGAATGGGTTCTTTAAAAAGAAGGATTTTCTTAACTTCTCAAGACAGATAATAGCACTCTCAGAAAATACAAAACTACCATTTACGTTTACAGACTTTATTAATTCCAAGTATTGTGATCCTCTTTGCAGTGGACTTGGAATAGAGGTAATGAAAAAGTCTCATTCAGACGATTACCCAAAAACTGTTTTAATGTCGGACGACAATTATCCCCTTTATCAGAGCTGTGCTGTCCGATTTGGGTTTGCTGTAGATAAAAACGCTCCATGGAGATTGATGTTTAATCTTTATTCTGATGCGGCAAAGCCTTTTATAGAAAAAACAGAGCAAAACTCGGTACTTGAAGAATATTTCGAAGACGCGAAATATAAAGACTTGGATTTGCTAAAAGAAGTTATTATTGCTTCTTATCGCAAATACGTTAATAAAAAGGATGTTGACAAAGACGTTGGTTTTTGGTTTAATCTTTATCTTGGGTTAAAGCTGGAGTATTCGGATAAGGGGCTGTCTTTGGCCAAGAAAAAGAAGATTATTGAGAAATCTTGTGCTCTTTTAAAAGAACTTGACTTTGACCGTGCGATGCGATATCTTGAGGCCGAAACAAGATAAGGCAGCATGAATTTCATAGACGTTCTTTTTTCTTCTAAAAACGGTGAATCTGACGTTATTTACTGTGATGGTAGTATTAATGTATTATCTCTTTCAGAGTCCGGAAATCTTCCAGTCCCGAGTTTTTCTTGGTATCTATCGAGAGCCTTCCCTTGTGTTGACTCCGCCGCTTTGTACTGTTCCAATAAAAAGGTTGTCGACGTATGTTCGCAAAAGGAAAGGAGAGACTGGGAAAAGCTTTATGAAACATGGGCCGCATATCAGTGTGCAATTAAAACAGCTAAAGTAAAAGTAACTTCTAGGAATTTTGTTGATTTATTTTCTTTTGACTTCTTGCTTGAGTTTGCCGCCAAAAGAACTGAAATAACAAAAAAGATTATTGATTCGACCGAAAGGCCAAAGAATTATAATTTGCTTAAACAGGCGTCGTTTCTATTAGAGGACATAGCCTTTAAAAAACTTAACGTCTGTGCAGAAGCGGACGAAGACATAAAGAACGCTTTAAATAAAAGCCTACAGAGAATAGACTATAATCTTTTTGGTACTGTTACAGGGCGTCTGAGCGAGCGGCCGGGTTCTTTTCCGATACTTAGATTGCCCAAAAAAGAAAGACACATTCTTTGTCCCAACAATGATGTTTATGTCGAATTGGACATAAATGGAGCTGAAATAAGAACTATTTTACATTTGTTTGGGAAAGAACAACCTCAACACGATATCCACCAATGGAATGCAGAAAACCTCTTTTGCGGTAAACTTTCCAGAGAAGAAGCAAAAAAGAAAGTTTTCTCTTGGCTGTATAACCCAGAAGATGCTTCCTTAAAGATATTTGACAGAGAAGAACTAATAAAGAAGTATTGGGACGGGAAAAAGATTGAAACACCTTTGGGGCGAACTATAGAAATAGAGGATTTTCATTTTGTTTTTAATTATCTTATCCAAAGCACAACGAGTGATTTGTTTCTTGCGCAGGCACTAAAAGTTTGGGAATGTCTGAAAAAGAATAAGATGAGAAGCTATATCGCTTTCCTTATTCACGACTGTCTTGTATTAGATTTTGACAAGAATGAAAAACATAAAATAAGAGAGATAGAAGAAATTTTCTCTTCTACAGATTTTGGAAAGTATGTTATAAACCTCTCTATAGGGAAGAATTTTGGAGAGATGAGTAGGATTTTAGAACATGGTAAAAAAGTCTAGTTGTGCTGTAGTAATAGGAAATCAGCCCGTATTAGTAGAACAATTAAAGTCTTGGCCAGAACTCAAGAAAGTTTTTCTTGTGTCTTCTCGTGATGACTCTGATGTAGTAATTAAAGAGACAAGTCCCGAGAAGATAGAAGAATCTTTTGATAAGCTTTATTCCTCTTCAAAGTGTAATCTTCATAAATTTAATAAACTTGGCAATTCTTGTATAGCATTTGTTGATGGCTCAGACATCGTTTCTGCATGTAGTCTTCGTCTGCTTCAAAAAGTCAAGGACGCAGACATCAGAATAATTTTTTTGCTAAGACCTACGCCAACTTATAAAAATGACGTCAAACTAAATCGAAAGGTGGTGTATGGTGTGCTCCAAGAATACGCCAGATCGGGAGTTTTTAAGGAAATCTGCATAGTTGATGATTATTGTCTGGAGAAAATGATTCCTGCAACAACATTGTCCGAGATAGAAACTAAAAAAACAGAGCTTCTTCTTGGGACGTATAAAATGTTGTTGGCCTATAGAGAACAAGAGGGCGTTTTGAAACAAGACTTAACTCCTCCTAATTGCGCAAGAATTTATACTCTTGGAAGTGTCGATTTGGAAACGGGGAAAGAGAATCTTTTTTATGAAATATTTTCGCCTATTCTCAAAGCTTACTACTATTTAGTAAGCAAAGGAGACTACGAAAAACAATCAGGGTTATTGCAGGAAGCAAGAGAAAAACTTAATCGGAAACAAGCAGTAGACTACGTATACGACATATTTATTTCCCCATACGATAGTAAATATTTGTTTGTTATTCCGTATTCTGATCAAATACAGGAGATTATAACATCATGACAACACCAACTTGGAAAATTCTGTTTATGAAGAAAAATGGCGAAGCGAGAACAATGACTTTTCAATATTTGAGAGACCTTCCCAAATCCCTTTTAAACGAAAGAATAAAGGGCACGGGAAGACAACCAGCAAAACAAAATCAGGAGGTGGTCTGGGATGTAGACAAACAGGACTTTAGAATTATCAATTGGGATCAAGTAGTTGAGGGACCAGAAAAAGTTACAGCATAGTAACATAACAAGGAGAAACAAAATGTCACTAAACCTAGAAGAAATCAGAAAGAAATTAGACAGCATTAACAACCCCAAGAAGGCAAAAACCGGAGAAGGGAAATCGTATCGTTGGTCGCCCAAGGAAACAAAAACTTTTGCATTACGTATTGTGAACGTATCAGAACCCTTTGTTGAGGCTTCTATCCACTTTATTGGCGGAAAGAGTTTCCTTTGTCCTCGAAAGAATTTCAATGAGAAGTGTGCTATTTGTGAAATGGCTTTTGAGCTTTACAATACAAAAGATGCTGAGAAGATCCAACTAGCGAAAGATAATTACTTTCCTCGTGAGAGATATTTCTCGCCCATTCTTGTTCGCGGCGAAGAGGACCAAGGCGTGCGTTGGTGGAGCTATGGCAAAGGCGTGTACAAGTCAATGCTAGAGGAAGTTCTTAATCCCGACGTTGGCAACATCGCCGACGAAGAAAAAGGATTTGATGTGCTACTTTCATATGAGTACAACGAAGCTAATCCTCGCTTCTCCAAGAGCAGCGTAAAGATTGCTCGTCGCCCCACTCCGATTATGGAAGACTACGAAGTAGCCCGTAAGCTTGTTGCAGATATGCCGACCTTTAATCTTCTTTATCCTCGCAAGACTCCACAAGATGTGGAAATGATTCTTAGCGAGCATATGAACCAAGATGTTGGCAATTCCGAGGGAGGCACAGAAAAATATGGTGCTGCCAAGGAATCGGAAACTATTCTAACACAAGCAGCAGAGCCCCCGGTTTCTGGTGACGACGCTATTGACGCTGCGTTTGAAGAAAAATAGATTGAGATGAAAATGTAGAACAATACTCCGGCTGGGTTTATCTCGGCCGGAGTTGTTCTACATCTTTTAACTGAGGAACAATAATGACAAAGACAAGCTTAGAAAAAATTAAATCTATCATAAACAAAAAAGTCGGACATGACGTTGCTTACAATCTTACAAAAGATGAGTCTCCTGCAACAGTTAAAGACTGGATTTCTACAGGTTCTTTTCTTCTGGATTGTACAATCGCAAGGGGAATTAAAGCGGGAATTCCCGTAGGAAGAATTACAGAAATAGCCTCTTTGTCTGGAGTTGGGAAAAGTTATTTGGCAGCGCAAATTGCGGTAAATGCCCAAAAGAAGGGCTATCACGTTGTATATTTTGATAGCGAGAGAGCAATAGACTCAGAGTTTCTTATCAACGCCGGATGCGACTTAGATCATCTTACCTATATTCTTCCAGACGATATACGACAAATGTTTGAAATCATGGAAGCTGTTCTTTCAGAAGAAGAGATGGGTAGAGTTGTCTTTATTCTCGACAGCCTTGCCATGCTCCCCGACTTAACTGATGTTGAAGGAGATTTTAATCCAAGTTCTTCGGTTTCTGTTAAGGCAAGAACTATTTCAAAGGGTATTTCGAAGCTGCTTGGACCTCTTAACAGGGCTGGGGCCACTTGGGTAATCTTAAATCATCTTAAGACAAACATTTCTCCAGAGGCTTCTAGCAAATACGCAACAGATGAAGTTAAGTATTTTACTCCTGGTGGGCTTTCTGTTGCTTATGCTTGCCATCTTCGTATTTGGCTTGTTAAGCCTCATGCAAAAGCCTCTTTCGTTGAGGACGAGAAGGGGTTTATTATTGGCTCAACAGTAAAAGCGAAGCTTATTAAATCACGATATGGGACCGAGAAAAGAAAGTGTGAGTTTAAGATTTTGTGGGGAGACCCCAACAGAGTCGGAGTTTGTGATGATGAAAGTTTGTTTGAGGTAGTTAAAATCTCTCCTAGATATCGTACAGGCGGACCTTGGAAGTTTCTTATGGGAGATGACAAGCAAGAAGTAAAGTTCCAAGAGAAAGATTGGAGCGATCTTCTCAAGAACGATGCAAACTTTTTTGCTCTTGTGATGAAGGTTGTTGAAGAAGAGATGGTTGTGAACTTTAACGAAAAAAAGAATGCAGCGGATTTCTATTTCGATAAAGAAACAGACGAGGGACACAAAGAAATTCCTAACTTTCCCGACCAACCAACGGAAAAACTCAATGAAAAGAAGGGCTCTTCTGTAGTGTCGTTTGGAGAGAAGGACGAAGAATAGTTTGACTTTTCCCTCTCGCTGTGCTAATCTGTCGCTCTTGCAAACGGAGAGGGAGAAATGTCAGTAATACATTCCGTACCAATTCAACAATCTTTTTTCTCTGACAAGCCAGACCTTCCTAATTTCTTGGAACAGTTCAAAAATGTTTTTGACTGCGGAGGGTTTGTCGCTGGCGGCCTTCCTCTGATGTATTATTATTCAAATATGGACTTGTGGGAGATTTTAACAACAAATAGGAGGATAGAAATTACCCCAGAGAATAATAAAGTTTTTGAGGAACATCGTGGGTTATACTCAAGTCTTATTGGTCTTGCAGGGGATTTGGACGTTTGGTTTTCTTCAAAAGAAGAAAGTGATTTGTTTCATAAAAAGTTTATAAAGCAAGGCAAATACAACAAACACCTAATCGCTTTTTCAGATAATCTTACAGTTGAATATTGGAAAAATGTACCAAACACAAACTATGGAAAAAAGACATTTGCAGAAACATATAAAATGGTTGATACAAGAAGTTATCTTACTAGAAAGCTAGAAAAAACTCCTTTGATAAGGAAACTTGTAAAGAGTTTCATAAAGCCTTCTCCCAAACCCCACACGGTGCAGCTTGTTTCTAGCTTTATGGACACCCCAGAAAATATTGTTTCTAATTTTGATTTCTTTAATTCCATGGTAGGATTTAATGATAAGCGGGTATTTTATCATGAAGACTTTTCTTCTTGTGTATCAAATAAGGTTTTAAAAATTAACAAGATGCAGCATTTGAATCTTTATCGACTTACAAAGTATATTGCCAAATATGATATTCGGAGTATAGAAAATCAAGAAAATCTTGTTGAATCAATATACAATAATCTACACGCCGAAGAGGATAAGAGCACTGTTCGAGAAAGACTTACTACGCTTTTGACGACAGAAAGCATATTGCTTTCTTTGCTAAATAATGATACAGTATCTATGTTGGCGAGCATATTATCGTGTACACAATTGTTTAAATTAAGAGAGAAAGTCGACGGAGTTTTTAAGGCACCTTATTATTATTCTTATGTTCCATGAGGAAAATCATGCGAGAAATCCACAACATCGACATTACGAATCGTATTGCGAAGGCTGTGGAACTGGCTCGTAAAGTCGCAGATGCTTCTGCTTGCGGGTTTCGTCATGGAGCTGTACTGATCAATAACGGTGGGGCTTATATCAACGCGGCCTCGAACAAGAGGAATTATTCTTCTTTCTGTAACAGGTTCGACTTTCGTGTAACTAACGGAAATCTTAAGGCATCTCGTCATGCTGAAAGCCGGGCCTGTCTGAATATTCCAGCAGCTCTTACTGTTGGTGGAACCATTGTTGTGGTTCGTATTGGCAAGAACGGAGAGCTTCGAAATTCTCGCCCTTGCGAGATGTGTCAAGCAGTGATGGACTTCTGCGGCATCAAGAAGATTTATTATTCTAATGATGACGGCAGCTTGTCTATGATCAGGGCATAAACAAAAATGAGAGTAGTATTTATTGACAGTTTAAATTCTTTATTTATCCGGAATTATGTTGTAAACCCAACTCTTTCTTTAAACGGCGCTCCGATTGGAGGGGTTGTTGGAGGACTTAAGTCTCTACAGTCAATGATAAATTATATAAAGCCCGACGAGGTGGTTGTCGTCTGGGATGGTCTAGGAGGCTCAAGGCGTCGTCGAGCAATTGATAAAAACTATAAGGCTGGAAGAAAGCCAATTAATCTCAATCGTTCTTTGCAAATAGATCCGCAAGACGAAGAAAGAAATAAGTTTTGGCAGCACGCCAAGCTTATCGAATATCTTTCTTTTTTGCCGGTAAAGCAATTGATTTATGAATCGGTAGAGGCTGATGATGTTATTGCGTTTCTAGTTCATCGCGAGAAATATAAAGAAGCACAGAAAATTATTGTGTCTTCTGACAAGGATTTCTTTCAACTGATCGACAAAAATACGATAGTATACAGACCGATTCAGGACGAGGTGTTGTCGATAAAAAAGATCCTTGAAAAGTATGGGATTCATCCGAGAAACTTTGCTTTAGCCCGTGCAATATCAGGAGACGACAAGAGTGATAATGTTCAAGGAGTTGGCGGAGTTAAGTTGAAGTCTGTTGCAAAAAGATTTGATTTTCTTAAGGAAGAAAAAGAATATAGTATAGACGACGTTGTAAAGTTCTGTCAAAACGTCGAGAAACCACTAGTTATACATAAAAACATTCTTTCTGGCCGAGATCAAGTAATACAGAATATGCGAATGATACAGTTAGATAGCCCTCTCATTTCTCTTCAGGCTCAGGGAGAAATTCGAGAAGAAATAGAGAAGAGGGATTTAGTTTTTCGTAAGTCAATGTTTACACAATCTGCAATTAAAGATGGGTTTGCTGAATTGAATTGGACTCCACTTTTCCAGTGGAGCAATCGAGTTATGTCGGAGATAAAATAATCTATGACAAAAAAGGAAGTACGAGAGGTAGAAGACTTTTCTTCTTTTGGTCTGTCGTTTCAAGAAGAAGTCGTAAAGGCGATGACTTTTGATCATCTTTATTGCGATCAAATCACGGAAGTTCTTGAAACGGTATTCTTTGAATTTGAATATCTTAGATTTTATGTACAAAAACTATTGGCCTATAAGAAACAATATAAAGTTCATCCTTCGCTAAATATTATTTCTGCTATCTTGGGAACTTCTGAAAATGAAACGGATGAAACTTCGTATGGGCAAGCAAAAGAACTATTGTCGAAATTTAAAACAGAGCCTGGCCTTAGTGTAGACATAGAATATATCAAAGATTCTTCAATAAAGTTTTGTAAGAAGCAGAACCTAAAGAAGGCAATGCTTCAGTCGATTAAGCTTATGGCTTCCTCTTCTTTCGAAGAGATAGAAAAAATAATTGTAGAGTCTCTTCGACTTGGGTTGGACAACGATATTGGACACGATCTTGTAAGAGACTTTTATGCGAGATATAAAACTCAAGAAACCAGAACTCCGATTTCTACAGGTTGGAACTACATTGACAACTTAATGCAGGGAGGCTTGGGAATAGGGGAAATCGGTTTGGGGATGGCTCCTACGGGGGGCGGGAAAACCATGATGCTTGTGCATCTAGGAGCGCATGCACTAAAGCTTGGTAAAAACGTATTGTACATCACGCTAGAGCTTTCGGAAAGCGTAATAGGAAGAAGATTTGATGTGTGTTTAACCAAGGTCCCCCCAGAGCTTTTGTTTGGCTCACAAGAAGCAGTGTTTGGGGACTTGCAGTCTTTGGTAAAAGGAAGACTTGTTGTAAAGAAATTTAGAGCGAAAGCAGCATCAGTACAAACACTTAGAAACTATGTTGAGAAGACAATAAAAAGAGATTTTAAACCTGACTTGGTTCTTATAGATTACCTTAGCAAAATTAAGCCCGTTGTTGTGAAGAAAGACGGATGGTCGGAAACGGAAGATATTGCAGACGACCTTCGTTCTATGGGAGAAGATTTTGGTTTCCCAGTTTGGACAATGGACCAGCTAAACAGGACGGGTGCTCAGGCGGAAGTTGCAACGATGGAGCATAGTTCTGGTGGTTATGGAAAGAATTTTCCATGTGATTTTGTTATGGTTGTGTCAAGAAGTCCGGAAGAGAGACAAAATAAAGCTGGACGTATGTTTATCTCCAAGAACAGATTTGGAGACGATCAAATGGTATGCCCTGTCTATATGGACACAAGGGTAATTGATATTAATGTTTCGGCGCCCGAGGAAGCCATAGAAGCGACAGGGCCAAAGAAAGCCTCGGAGCTACAAGCAAGTGCCTTGCAGGCAGCATATAATAAGGTAAAGACAAAGAAGGACATAAATTGATGTTTACAGAAGAAGAAGTACGTAAAGCAACGCTTGAATATTTTGAGGGGGACGAGCTAGCAACAGACGTCTGGATGAAGAAGTATGCCCTCAGAGATAAGGAAGATTTGTTTTTAGAGAGCTATCCGGACGAAACAATCCGGAGGGTGACAAAAGAGTTTGCAAGAATAGAAAAAAAATATCCCAACCCTCTTAGCGAAAAGGAAATATACGAAGCCTTACGCGGGTTTAAATACATCGTTCCTCAAGGAAGCCCGCTTTATGGAATAGGAAACAATTATAGTTTATCTTCTTTGGCAAACTGCGTTGTAGCAAGACCGCCAGAGGACAACATTTCTTCTATTTTTGAAAGCGGAAGAGACTTAGCCAATCTTACCAAAAGAAGGTGCGGAGTTGGTACGGACTTATCTCTTTTACGCCCGGAGGGTACTGGAGTAAATAACAGTGCTAAAACCACTTCGGGTGCTTGGAGTTTTGCTGATTATTATTCAAATGTTGCAAGAATGATAGGACAAGGTAATCGAAGGGCGGCTCTTTTAATCTCTTTGGATGGTAGACATCCTGATGTAGAGAAGTTTGCATCTATGAAGAAAGACCTTAAAAAGGTTGTTGGAGCAAATGTTTCAATAAAGATTTATGACGATTTTATGAAGGCAGCTTTAAATGATGAAGAATACGAACTTCGGTGGCCAGTAGAGGGACCGGCAAAAGTAACAAGAAAAATAAAAGCAAAAGAACTTTGGAAGCATATCACTAAGTTAGCTAGAGATACAGCAGAACCTGGCATTCTTTTTTGGTCTAGAATAATCTCTTATTGTCCCGCTTCGTCTTATCCAAGGTTTAAAGCTGTTTCTACAAATGCTTGTTCTGAACTTCCTTTGTGTGTTAACGATGGATGTCGCCTTCTTCTGCTTAATTTAAAATCTTTTGTTGACAGCGCCTTTGAGGCTCCACAAGTCAATTTTAAAAAATTGCGTTCTATGACACACGTTGCGCAAAGACTTTTGGACGATTTGGTTGATTTGGAAATGGAGAAAATAGAAAAAATCATTAAAGTCTGCGATACTCAAGATGAAAAACAAATTTGGCAAGAAATGTTTGAATCTGCAAGAGACGGAAGAAGAACAGGTCTTAGTATTACTGGCCTTGCAGATATGTTTGCGGAATTAAAGTTGTGTTATGATTCTTCTGAAGCTATAGCAGTAGCGGATGAGGTCTTTAATACAATAAAAACTTCTGCCTATGAAAGCAGTGTGACTCTTGCAAAAGAGAGAGGTGTCTTTCCTGCTTTTAAATGGGAACTGGAAAAAGATAACGAGTTTATTCTTTCTCTTTCGAAAGAGCTGCAAAAGGAAATAAGGAGTTTTGGCAGAAGAAACATTTCTATTTTAACTTGTTCTCCCGCTGGTTCTATTTCTCTTCTAACACAAACCAGCAGCGGGATAGAACCAGTATTCCAGAACTCTTATACCAGAAAGAGAAAAACTAATTCAGAAGAAAAGACGATTGGTAAAGAAGACCTTGTAGGCGATAAGTGGGTAGAATATGAAGTAAAGCACTCTAACCTTACAGAATACCAAAAAAAGTTCAACACTACAGATATCCCAGAATACTTTGTTTCGGCGAATGAAATTGATTGGAAGCGCCGAGTGGAAATGCAAAGTGTGATACAAAAACATATAGACCACTCCATATCTTCTACGATTAATTTACCAGAAAGCACAACCGCAGAACAAGTAGAAGAAATTTATACTTATGCTTGGGAAAAGGGGCTTAAGGGAATAACTGTTTATAGAGAAGGCTCCAGAGATGCTGTTTTGTTTACCTCTAAGGAAAAAGCAAAGCAAGAGAACGGGAAGACATCTAACCCCTTTAATATTACAAAGGCTCCCAAGCGTCCTCTATCATTAAAATGTGACATCCACAGAGCGAAGATAAAAGGAGAAGAGTGGACTATTTTTGTTGGTTTGTTAGACTCTAAGCCATATGAGATTTTTGCTGGTCTATCGGATTTGGTGGAAATACCTACAAAACATACAACAGGAATTATCGAGAAGACAAAATTTAAATCTAGAAGTAGATATGATCTCGTTTACGGAGAAGACGCAACAAAGATAAAAGATATTGCAAAAGTCTTTAATAATCCTACAGAAGGGGTTATGACGAGATTAATTTCTTTATCCTTGAGACATGGAAGTTCTCCTTCTTTTATCGTGGAGCAGCTTAATAGAAGCGAAGATGGAGATTTTTCTTCTTTTGCCAAGGTTATTGCAAGAATTTTGAAAAGATACATAAATGACGGTGTTTGTGTTTGTGGAGGCGACAGTATTTGTCAAGAATGTGGGCAAAAGCTGGTATATGAAGGTGGTTGTGCCGTTTGCAAAACTTGCGGGTATTCAAAATGCGGATAGCAAAAAAGATCTTGACTGTTGCCAAGGAGTGTGTTTTAATACTCTCCGATAAAGAGGACGTCGTGCCCAAGGTAAAAGAACTTACACCAGAAGAAAAAGAATTCAAAGAACTGCAATCTGCCGTAAAAGATGCTCTCTTTGTGGCTTCTCAGTTGGTAGCAGATTTTATTCTTCTTTCGGAATCTATTTCAACACTTAATAAAAGCGTCAAGCAGCTTGACCAGCGGGTTGCTTCTATTGAAGAATTCCTTGCAAAAGAGGAAAAAAAGCTGGAGATTAATTAATGAAAAAACAATGGCTAATCGCATATTGCATAGGCTGTAAGAGGATAAAGAGCGTTCAGCCATTTGATGCTCTTGAGCCCGAGAAGGCAAAGTTGTTTATAAAAACTATACGGAGAGGCAATAGAACTAGGACAAAAGATAATGTCCAACATTGGAAGGTGGGGATTCGAAGTTCAGAAATTGCGCCTGTAGAACAAGACTGCCCATGCGTGAGGAGATATTGGTAATGTCGACTCCTGTTAAATATGTCTACAACTATACGAATCCGGATGGATTAGAAAAAGAAATAGAGATTAATTTTTCTGTCTTGGTGAGAAAACTAACAGATTTCGACCTAATGATTGAAGCGTTTAAAATGACATCACATAAGGAAATTAAAAAGATATCTCTAAGTGCTGCGTATAAATCTGAACACTCACCCATTAGAACACAGATGTTTTGGATTGAAATGTATGGCATTCCGCATTTTGTTTCTACTCATTTCCCAAGGCACTCTGTTGGCAATTCTTTTTATGTGAGAACAGGAAGAGAAGACAGAGGCCAAAAGGGAGAACAAGACAGATGGACTCCCTCTGATATGGCGATGCTGGTAAATGCTCAATCGCTAATAAACATGTCGAGGAAGAGGCTTTGTGCGAAGTCGCACGCCGTGACTCAACGAGTGTTCCGAGAGATAAAGAAAAATGTAGCCAAAGTTGACCCGGACCTAGCTAAGTATATGGTTAGAGAATGCATCTATAGAAACGGCTTTTGCCCAGAGTTTAAGTCGTGTGGTTTTATAGAAAACAGAGGGAAATAATGAAAAAACAAATGTTGATTTTTGAAGACGAGCAGATGGTGCATTGGAGAATTCCGTGTCAGTGTGGTATAAGAGAACACGACATAGAGCTTACTATAATAAAGGACGAAGAGGGGGAGATTTATAATTGGGTTGATCTCAGAACGCAAATGTTTGCTGATAGCTTTTGGGAAAGGATTAAAGAAGCTTTTTCAATTCTTTTTAGGGGTAGGACAACGGACAAAAGCGAAGTCTTTTTGTTCGACGAAGAAAATATTGAGTCTTTTATTGATGCCCTAAAGAAATCCGCAGAGAGAATAAAAGAAATATAAGCTTGTGGAAGGTTGACGGAGCGGCTATCGTGCCCGCTTGGAAAGCGGCGGCCAACCGAAAGGTTGCAGAGGTTCGAGTCCTCTACCTTCCGTAGAAAGCAGAAAGGTAAAAAGAAATGACACACACTTTTTCGAAGTTTATTATCCAGCTTGACGACCCGGAGTGTATGCCGACGAAAGCAAATCCTACAGATTCGGGTTATGACCTTAAGGCTTTTCTTAAAGAGCCTTTGGTGCTTGAGCCGGGACAGTGGGCGTTGGTTCCTTGTGGATTTAAAATGCAAATGCCTATAGGCGTTGATGCGCAAATTCGTCCAAGGTCGGGGTTGGCTCTTAAAAATGGAGTTACTGTTGCAAACTCTCCCGGCAGTATTGATAACGAGTACCGTGGCCCAATTGCCGTAATCCTTTATAATTATAGTAAAGAGCCTTACACTGTGTTTCCCTACTCAAGAATTGCGCAAATGGTGTTTGGTTCTGTGGTATATTGTGATCTTACTGTTGGAGAGGTTAATACAAACACCAGCAGAGGCACGGGCGGATTCGGGTCGTCAGACTAGATAAAACCAAAATTTCCTCCTATTTATATAGGAGGGAAACAAGATGTATGGAGAGTATGAAATTTTAGAAGAAAAGACCAAAGAAGAATTCGGCTATTCTACTGGTGACTTAAAAAAAGGCTCTCACAAACCTGTTTGGTTAAAGTGTCGAAGATGTGGGATTGAAGCGATAAAGGAATATAAATTTTCGCAAAGAAGGCACCTTTGCCCTTCTATACAAAATGGGGAAAAATGGTGTTATAAGTGTAAGAAATTTCTACCATTATTAGATTTCTCGAAAAACAGACATACCTTAACAGGGTACCAGAAGGTTTGTAAAGAGTGCTTTGCAAATTACAGTTGTGTTCAAGCAGGGTATAAAAAGAAGTCTTTTAAGATGAAAAGCGATTTAAAAGCTTACTTTAGACAAAGGATATCTTCAATATCTTTCTCGTGCAGGAGGAAAAACATTATTTGTACTTTAGAAAAAGATGATATTTACGATTTATTCCTAAAACAAAAAGGAAAATGCTTTTACACAGGTAAAAGCATTAGTCGTAATTCTGGTATATTTCAACACGATAGTGTAAGCATAGACAGAATAGACCCAACAAAAGGATATACAAAAGAAAACATTGTTTTGTGTTGTTTCGCAATTAATTCTTTAAAAGGAAGTTTAAGCATAGAAGAATTTGTTTCTTTTGTAAAAGAAATAATACCTGGGCTAAGCTCTTTTATAAAAGAGTTAGACAGAAAGTACGAGAAAGATGAAGTATAAACTTTTGTGGTACTCTGTGAAAAATGATATTTGATATCATAGTTTCTAAAAATGGAGTTGTTTTAGACCTAGGTTTAATTGTCCGGAAGGTTAAAGACTAGGAAATAGATATTTTGTTGTAGTTGCATTGTCTTAACAAACGGTGATCTAGAATAGAAGATATCACCTAAGGAGAAAGAAATGACAGAAAACGTTGACGAGAAACCCAAGAGCACAGAGGAAAGAATTGCAGATTATCTAAAGTCTATTGCTACGATTGATGCTACTATTGAGCCGTACAAGGAGCAACGAAAGGAACTTCGGAAAGGCTACGTAGATAACAACTGGCTTACAAAGGAACAAATTAAAGACATTATGATTGTCTATCGTCTCCGTAAGAACGGGACTAATTTTCAAGATCTAAGCGAGATGCAGAAGAAGATTGTCAAGATGTTGGGAGACTGAGATGCACCTGAAGCCAACAAATAAGTGGATGGTCGTAGAAAAGGTCGACCTTGAAGAACTATCAGAGGGTTTGTCCAAAGACAAAGAAATTAATCTTCTCTTGCCTGTGGATAAAGCTAAAGACAAGGCTCAAGACTTCGTTGTGGTTAGAGCAGACACGGGACCAAAAGCCACCTATCTTGTGGTTGAGAACCTCCTTCAGTCTGTAAAGATCCTAGATAGAGAGTTCTTTCTTATTCGAGAACACAACGTCGTTGCTTACATCGAGCTTTGAAATGATCGATGAAGTTCTTTTTCTACTCAAGGCCCAGAAGACTTCCTCGCGCTAAAGCCTACAGAACGTTTGCAACTATTGTAATAGGCTGCAATTTTCCTTCTATGCTGTGTGCTTCCCTTGCGTTGAAAAGACCTGGGATTGCGTATACAAGAAAAATAGATCCTCTTCCGTGGGAAGTCAGTAGACTTAAGTGGTTTAGAGAGAATGTTTTTTATACTTCTCTGTTTAACGGAGCTATGCTGAACGATAGCGCAGCAGATAAAATCGTTGTGGATGGAGAGAAACGGCTTGTCCATATAATATATGGCGGGCGAGAATATTCTTATCAATACAAGAAGTTGCTTGTTTATGACACACATAACGTGGAAGGATTATCGAAATACAAAACAGGAGAAAGAAATCCAGAAGACGTTAATGTTTATTATTTTGACTGGGCTAATATGATAGACATACAGGGAGACTGGAAGTGCCATTTTGGACAGCAGAGATTTTTTAAAAGAGAAGAGAAACTTTGTTCAATTATACATTTTCCTTTAGTTGGTCTTGGCAAGACTCCTGTTCTTAAGAAGCTTTCTCAGGCGTTTAGCAAGCCTTACACAAATATTATTTCTGTGTCTCGTCTTAAGCTTAAAGACATACAGGGAGAAGAATTGCGAAGATATTCCCAAGGAGAAGTGTTGGAATATCTTAGCTTTTTTATTAAAAACACTCTTGGGTTAGTTGGGAGAAAGCGGATGTGGAGATCAAAAGAGAAACAGCCCGAAGTCTCTTATTATCCGATTTATTTGGATATGGTTAGAAGAGAAGAATACATAGAAGACCCCAACGTTTATTACGATCCAGAGAAGAGAATACAATTCTTTTTGAAAGAGGAAGATTATTATCCTCCTTGGCTTAAATATTTACAAAATACTCCAATTACAAATGCAGCTTCTTCTTATTTGTGGGATGCGATGAAGATGTGGAAAGGAAAGGCAGAAAGTGGAAACGACCTTTACTTCGAAGAATACGAAAGAGATGATGTCTGGAAAGATAAAAAAGATTCTGACCATTCGGGATCTGAGGGAGAAGGATCGGGATGTGACGAGGCCGGTGGGCTTTACGTCGACCGCGATAATTCCGATTAGCGGTGACTTTCGAAATACTTCTTTTTATTGGAATGATTTGTATATCCCCGTCGGTAAAGGTCTTTTAGCTTTTGAGAGGACAGCATATGAGGCGGCTCTTTTGGGTGCAACTTCAATTTATGTTGTAGTAAACAATAAACAATATATTCCCATACGAAATAGACTTGGGAATTGGATGTACTCTCCTGCTTTTGCTCGCAAGTATCTTTATCACAAGAACCTTTTAGAAGAAGGCAAAGGACATGCGTTCCCAAACTTAAATTCTTTAAGGAAGAGAATCCCTATTTTTTATATTATCTCCGACTTCGAAGAGGAAGGAGTTAATACTCTGTTGTGGTCTACTTTAAAAGCGATGATATTGACAACAAAGATGTTTGAAACAATATCAGCATATGCTTTGCCGGATAAATATCTTGTAATGTTTCCTTATTCTGCAACCGATTTAGACTTTTTGAACGAAGTAAGAAAAACAGCTATGAGCTGGGAAGGTGGTAATATCTTCTTTGAGAGAGATGGGAAAACAATTTTAGACGGAGAGTTGTGCCCTTTTATAATAAGATACAACAGGTTTGTTGAGTTTGTTAAGGCATATTACTCTTCTGTCAATAAGAAAAAAAAAGAGTACGAGTCTCTTGAAAAAGCCCTTAAAGAAAACTTCTATAAGAAGATACAGTTTAAAGAGGTATTTGAGAATATTGCGCGACAGGAAGATGATATTTTCTTGACTCCCACTTGGTCCTATGATATTACTCTGTGGGAAGGATATAGAAGCTTCTTGCTAGAAACAAAAGAGTTCCCCGAGCGAGAAGAGTTCCTTTCTAAAAAAGAATTCATTCCTCGTCAAACCCTTCAGGCGATGGAGTTTTTAGGTAAAAAATAAACATGGTAAAATTTGTAAATCTTCATTGCCACGATACGTTCTCGGTGTTTGACGGATTCGGTTATCCCAAACAATTTATGGAAAGAGTCCACGAGACGGGGGGTGAAGCCCTCGCCATCACGAACCATGGTAACATGAACTCCATGGCCTACCAACTATTTGCCGCAGAAGAAATGAAAAAAGAGGGGAAGATAGTAAAACCAATATATGGAATTGAGGCGTATATTATTCCTTCTTTTAAGAAGTGGAGAACGGCATACGAAACGGCCAAAGAGAACAAAGAATTAAAAAAGAAGAAAGAAGAAGAGATAAACGCAACGGTTATTGAAGACGATCTAAAGAGGTTTTCAAGGACAAAGAAGACAGAAATTAATAAAAGAAGCCATATACTTCTTTTGGCTCAAAATCAAGACGGGCTTAAAAATCTATTTCAACTCGTCTACAACTCCTACAAGAGAGAAAACTTCTATAGATACCCCAGAATAGATTACGATATGCTTCGTTCATATAACAAAGGCATTATTGCAACAAGTGCTTGTGTGGGCGGAGTTTATTCTTCTAACTTTTTTGATAATTACGAAAAGGGAACAGACTATATTCTTTTAGAGATGCGCAAGACAACGCAAGCTATGTTGGATATCTTTGAAGATAGATGGTACGGAGAATTACAGTGGAATGACTTTGTTGAACAGCATGATTTAAACCAACTAATAATACAGCTTTCAGTTGAGATGGGGTTTAAGCTGGTTTCTACTGCTGACGCACACTACCCAAGGCCCGAGTTGTGGAAAGATAGATTTCTTTACAAGAAGTTGGGTTGGTTAAACTCTAAAGACAGCGAGCAGGCAAAGCTACCAGAAACCGTAGAAGAAATCGGTTATGAGTTGTATCCAAAATCTGCAGAAGAAATGTGGAGAGATTATAAAAAATATTCTCTTAAACATAATTCTTTTTATGAAGATGACACGATAGAAAAGAGTCTCGATAACACATATGACATTGCTATGAACAGGATAGAGAATGTCGATATGGACAGAAGCTATAAACTACCTTCCTCTGTTGTCCCCACTGGCCAAACTGAAGAAGGGGCTTTAGCAAGGAGGGCAGTGGCTGGTCTAAAGGCCAAGGGGCTGTATGAAAAGAAAGAATATGTAGACAGACTGAAACATGAGCTTAGGGTTGTAAAAGACCGAGGATATTGTAAATATTTTCTGGCAATGAAAAAGATAATAGACAAAAGCAGGAATTTTTGTCTGACTGGACCAGGGCGGGGCTCTGCTGGAGGTTCTTTAATTGCGTATGTGTTGAACATAACACATGTCGACCCTATTAAATATGGTCTTTTGTTTGAAAGATTTTTATCCGAAGGTTCGAGTCCCGACATAGATTGTCTTTGGAGCGGGCACGAAGTACGAGTTTCTGGGGGATATAAAAAACTTCGAGATGTTCTAATAGGAGATGTTGTTATAAACGAGTTTGGAGAGAACTCCGTGGTTTCTGCTGTTTTTAGTAGAAATGTGCGGCCGAAAGAAAAAGTATTTTCAATAGTAGTACAACAAGTAGAAGAAGATATTTTGGGTATTATTATTGCGGGCGAAACGCACAAGTTTATTCTTTCAAGTGACAGGGTTACTAAGACAAAAGAATTAAAAATTGGTGATTCTTTGAAATCTATTGGCGGGGAAGTAGTGGTGCTGGAAATAGAAAAGATGTCAAAACAAAAAAAAGAAAGAATAGCTTTAACCGACATTTCTTTATTGGGAGAAACAAAAAGTTTTCAAATAGTTCCATTGGATGTAATAGAAGTTTTTAATACTATTACCGAAGAAAGAAAGAGATTTGTACTTGAGATAGACAACAAGAGGAAACATGGAAATCATTAAACATCACTCTTTTAAAGAGAGTTATAAGACTGTTATTGTTCACAACTGCGATTTTTCTCGTGCAGCAGAGTTTAAGACTTTTCTTATTGAAGAGTGGGGAGAAAAGAGCGCAACTCTTATTTCAAACTATGGCACATTTCACTTGAAGTCTCTTGTTAAGGACATATCAAAATTTTATAATGTATCTTTTCAAGAAGTTAATGAAGTAACAACAAAAATGGTCGACGAGGCTTTACCAAAAGCCAAACAGGATCATGAGCAAGTTGCCGGAGTTTACGAACCTACTTATGAAGAAGTTAAGGCATATAGTCCTTCTTTCCAAGCCTTTTTAAGAAAATATCCCTCTGTAGCATCTCACATAGAAAATTTACAAGGCATGGTGAAGTCTATTGGACAACATGCGGCGGGACTTGTTTGGTCTGATAACTTACATGAAAAAATGCCTCTTATTAGCGCCAAGGGTTCTTTCCAAAGTCCTTGGTCTGAAGGGCAAGCGGTACGGCATCTAGAACCTTTGGGGTTTATTAAATTTGATATTTTAGGATTGCAAACTTTAACAATTATAGAAGATACTATCAAACATATTCTTCACAAAAGAAAACTCTCTTGTGGGATAAAAGAAATTATAGAGTTTTATAATAGAAACTTGCACCCCGACGTAATCAACTTCGACGATCAGAAAGTATGGGAAACTGTTTTCCACAAGAAGAAGAATTTAAATTTAGGTATTTTCCAATTTTCTAACGACGGCGCGCAATCCTTTTGCGTGAAAGTTAAACCCACATCTATTGAGGATTTGTCTGCTGTAACTTCGATATATCGGCCGGGACCTCTGGGTTCGAACATAGACAAGAAGTATTTAAAAGCGAAAAGGCATCCAGAAACCGTTACCTACCTTCATCCTTGTGTGGAGCCTGTTTTAAAAAGTACCTATGGCTTTGTTATTTATCAAGAGCAAATTGCTAAGTTGGCTGTTGCAATAGGGAAAGACGTTTCTCTAATGGAAGGAAACTCTCTTAGAAAACTCTTGACAAAAAAGGGTCTCATAGGGAACAACGCAGAAAAGAAAGAGAAGATTTATAAGAAGTTTGTCGAGGGTGGTCTTGAAAAGGGGATTGAAGGTAATGCTTTAGAAGAATTATGGAAGTCCTTGGAATTATTCAACAATTATGGATTTAATTTGTCCCACAGTTGCGGATATTCCATCCTTTCTTATCAGTGTGCTTGGCTTTTTACTTATTATCAAAGCGAATGGGTTGCCGCCTTCCTCAACAGCGAGCCAGAAAAAACAAAAGCAAAAGCGATATCTGATGCTAAATCTATTGGGTTCACTATGGCTTCTGTGGACATAAATAAGTCCTCTTTATATGATTGGGATGTGTCTCCAGACAACAAAAAAGAACTTATTCAACCTCTGTTCTCTTTGCTGGGGATGGGCAAGACCGCTGTAGAACAAATCTCCTATTGTCGTCCCTACAATAAGATTGAAGATGTGCTTTTTAAAGAAGACATTTGGGGCAAGAAGCTAAATAAAAAGTATCTAGATGTCTTGACAAGAAGCGGCGCATTAGATAGTCTTATGGACGAAAGGTTTACTGGCGACAAGCATTTCTGGTCATGTGTGGCGGTTATTCGTCCTAAAGACCAAGAAGACTTTGAAGAAAATATTAAATTGTATTCTCCAGAAGGCTCCTTCGCGGAAAAAGAAAGACTTATTTATCGCTCTCAGTTAACAGGAGTTTATCCTGTTGACCAAATTGTTTCACCTAAAGACGTAAAAGCTTTAAAGTCTCTTGGCGCCGTTCCGGTGAGCGAATGGGAAGTGGGCAAATATGTTTGGTTTGTATTAAAGAGCGTAGAGTTTAAGCAAACCTTAGCAAACAAGAAAGATTATGCTGTTCTTACGGTGGTTGATAATACGGGTGAAGAGAACAAAATTAAGTGCTGGAATGTGAAAGACTATTATCCTCTTGTTGAAAACTCAGCTTATGTTGGCGTCGTTACCAAAGATGAGAAGTGGGGTTTTTCTACGAACAAGAAGATAAATGAAGCATTTAGAAAGCTATAACTATGCCCAAAAGATATCAATTATTTGTCGATGAGGTAATAAGACGCAGAAAAGAAAGTTCCAACGCTTATTATTCTCGAAGAGAAAAAGAAAGAGACCCTAACAACTTTATACATGACGATTTCATGTATATGGATACAAGAGTTCCGGGAATAGCCGTTTCCTTTCAGAAGTTTGTAAGGTTTTTTCTTTCTCTTGACAGATTAGACTTGTCTCATAATTGGGTTTGGCTTACGGTGATGGACTTAATTATAGAAGAAGACATTGAGTTTATTAAGTTTCTAAGAGATTACGCTACAAAGAAATATAGTCAGAGCTATACGAGAAGAGGGAACTTCTTTGATTTGCCTTCTATTAGAAAGGGTGTTCTTACTAAAAATAAAAACCCTTTTCGTAAGATTTATAATTACAGACACCCAGACGTGTTTTATCCAAACGAAAGAAAATTAAAGGAAATAGAAGAACAACTGGAAAAAAGAAAAGAGGTAGTCAATTATTTGGTTGGAAACATACAGCAAGAAGACGAAGTGGACGATTCTTTTCCTACTGTTTATGAAGATAAAGTAGAAGATTATTTAAATTTTGATGAATTACTAAAAGACTTCGAAGAGGACGAAGAGGTTGCTTCTTTGACTTTAGAAGACTTAGAAAAGGCGGATGAAAATGATGATGCAGACGAGGAAAAAGATCAATAATTTAAGGGATTTACCAGAATGTGTACAAAAGTGTCATTCCGAAGAGTGTCCGTGTTCTTCTGAAAGTTGTAGGATGTGGATAGAATTTCCAGAAGAATATAACTGTACTTATTTTTCGATAAATGAAAACGGGCCTATGACTTTGCAACAGATATCAAAAAGATTAGGAATTCATTATACTGCAATATCTAGGATTTTGGATAGGTCGTACTTAAAATTAAGAAAAAAACGAGATTTCAAAGAGTTTCGTCAATTTTGATACTATTTAATAATGAAACCGCCGAGTGGCGTAAGAATTGTTATCAAGGAGATTGAAAAATGGCTAAAAAGCTACTTTTGGAAAGAGATGAAACTATTAGATTCATGCGTCTGGCTGGTCAAGAGAAACTGACTGAAGGCTTTCTGGCTCGTCTGAAAGAAGAGGACGAAGAGGACGAGGAAGGCGCGCCCGAAGGTGGCGATATGCCCCCAGTTGATGCCGGTGCCGAGCCTCCTCCGCCCGCTCCCGCAGGTGACATGCCCTCCGATATGCCGCCCGAGGAAGGCGCTCCTGTAGAAGACAGCGCTCTTGCTGGTCTGCCCGAAGAGGCCGTAGCAGAACTAATCCAAGACATCGCAGACGTTATTTCTGCTAAGTCTGGAGCGAATGTTAATGTCCAAGTAGACGGTGGCGCAGGTGGCGAAATGGAAGGTGGCGAAGGCGGCGAGATGCCTCCCCCGGCTCCCGAAGGTGGCGAAGGTGGCCTGCCCCCGGCTCCCGAAGCGGAAGAAGAGGAAGAGCCTCCTGTGATGCAAGAAAAGCTTGGCAAAGGCAAAATGGTTCAAAAGGGCAAGATTAAAGAAGCCGAAGCACCTCCTGCTGCTGCTGGCGCCGAAGTTGTGACCGAAGAAGACGCTCCTGTTACTGAAGGAGAGGTTTCCGAAGAGGTTATTAACGAGGTTTATCGCAGAGTGGTTTCAAAGCTTCGTTCTGCCGTCAAAGAAGCGAAGTCTCGCAAATCTTCCAAGACTAAGTGAAATAAAAAATAACCCCTTCGGTCTGTATGACCGAACCCGGAGAATTCATGAAAAATTCAAATAAACTTCGTAGTGTATGCGAAGTAAATAAAAAGGTTTATACTAAGCTATGCGACCATTGTGAGCAGGGCGAGGATGATGAGGATAAGGGACTTTTTGTTTCTCCGGAAGACTCTAATCCTTTAAGAGTTGTTGGTGTATACGGACAGATAACAGAAGACGTTTGTGCTAGCGCAACGTTTCAAATGCTTTCCCTCGCAGCAAAAGGTCTATATCTTTACAAAAACGAAGAAACCGGAGAAGAAGAAGTAGTAAAAGAGCCTTTTGAGATTTTAGTTTCTTCTACGGGTGGGATAGTGGAGGGAACTTTGGGTGTTTATGACATGATGCAGATCATAAAGAGACAGGGATTTGAAATAATCACTACTGCTATTGGCACATGTCAATCTGCTGCTACAATACTTTTAATTGGCGGTACAAAGAGAAGAGCTACTGAAAACTGTAGATTTATGATTCATAATGTAATCGCCTCTTTTGAAGGTTCATACCCGGCAATGAAAGAACATTCTGCAGAAATTACTGTTTTGCAAGATACCTATTGCAGAATTCTTCTGGAAAATTCAAAGCTTACCGAGAGAGACTTAAAAAAGTTTCTTAAGGTGAGAAACCACTACTTCTCTGCACAAAAAGCTCTTGAGTATGGGATAATCGACGAGATTATTTAAGGGGCTAGACATCCCCTTCGAGACTTAAACTATGAACTTCTTAGTTAACACGGCTGCTCGATTCCTGCCCATGAGAGAGTTTCGTTCTGGCCGTAAGGCCAGAACCAGAGCTTTCTTGACAGCAGGCTATCCCCGCCAGGGCGGCGGTTCTAAGATTAATGGCTGCGTTGATGTCTCGGTCGTGGACAACCCCGCAGGCTTCGCAAACCCATTCTCGGACAGACAAAGGCAACGGCTCTTCTCGTCTTGTTCTGCAGTCGGAACACAGCTTGGAAGAGGGGAACCAGCGGTCTGCAACAACGATTTCGCTGCCGGCAAGCGGAGCCTTATACGTGAGCTGACGCCTAATTTCCGACAGGGAAGCATCCGCAATCGACTTGGTAAGATGGTGATTTGCCATCATTCCCTTGACGTTCAAGTCCTCGATTCCAATCCGACGGAAGTCTCGGACCAGCCGAGCGGTAAGCTTATGCGTTACGTCTTTGCGGATGTTGGAAATCCGTTCATGCAGCCGACTAAGCTTCGTTTTAGTCTTCTGCCAATTTCTTCCTCCTATGACGCGACGAGACATTTCCTTGTTGAGTCGTCGCAGTCGGGTTTCATGAGCACGCAGAATGCGTGGAGCCTCGACCCGTTCTCCAGTGGAAAACACGGCAAGGTCTCGAAGTCCGAGGTCCACTCCAACCGTTTCTTGGGTTTCGCAGCGGTGAGGATAAGACCAGGAGTCGGAGACTTGAACTTGAATCGAGACGTACCAATGACCGGCATGTTTCGTAAAGTGAGCGGACAAGATTTTGCCGGGGAATCTTATCTCTTGTCGGGTGCGGACCCAGCCGAGTTTGGGAATTTTAACTCTTCGGCCGTCAAAACGAAGGGCTCGGCCCTCGATGGCAAAGGCTGCTTTGTTCCGTTTCTTCGACTTGAAACGGGGATAACCGGGCTTTTGGCCAGATTTAACACGACGAAAGAAGTTGGAGAAAGCATTGCCGAGGTTGGACAGCGCCGTAGAGGGAACAGCCCACGGCAGCTTGATCATCCAGGGAAATTCGGTAGTTTTACAGGCATTCAGTTCAGAGCTAAGACTAACCCACGACGGTTTTCCACCAGCCTCGTACTGAGCTTTCCAGCGGTCCAATCCCCAGTTGTAGACGAAACGGGAAGCACCGGCGCATCGTTCAAAAAAAGATGTTTGGACGTTATTAAGATCCAGCCGAATGCGTTGGCCGAGGATAGTTGTGGGGAGGTTATTTTCGGAAGTTGTAGAATGATGTTTCGGCACACTATAATTATAGCACACGAAGTGAAATATGTTGACTTTTTTTCAAATTCATTCTTTTTAACAGGAGGAGAAGATTTAAACCCATGTTAACTAAGGAGTTCATGGTTCAAATCTCGAATGCGATGACAAAAACCAAAGAAGACCTCTCAGCTCTCGCGAGAGAGAATATTTCCAACTATAATCTGGAGAAAGGCATAACCTATGTGCCCCAGAAGCCTAGTTTAAAAGAGGAAAATTTTCTTATCTATCGGAGAACAGCTTCAGTCCCCATTGCCTGGCCTGTTGTCGACTTCACAGAGCCAGGAGGAATGAGGAATAAGAATGTAGTAAGTGTTAAGGGGACCAGAGAGATTAATTTATTTGTTAACCATTGGGATGCTTGTTTGTCCTCGCGAGATTGCTATTCTGTATTGGAACATAGAGGATTGAGTGTTCATTTTTCTATTGACAACGATGGAACGATATATCAAATGTGTGACATTGCGGACATTGCTCAGCACGCAAAGCCCTATAATGCAAAAAGCGTTGGAGTTGAAATAACAAACGCTGTAGAACTAAAATACCAAGATTGGTATGAGAAGAATGGATTTGGAGCACGACCGATTATAGAAACCCAGGATAGAGTGAATGGTGTTAAACTTGGGAAGATATTAGGATTTTATCCAATACAACTAGAGGCTTTAAAAGAGCTTTGGAAGGCTTTTCATCTTTTCTTTCATCTTCCTTTGCAGACTTTGAATGGGAATAAAGCAACATTTATCCATAACTCTTGTAAGGGGTTTATTCATCATTATCATATCAATAGAGAAAAACAGGATTGTTATGGAGCTTTAGATATTGAACAACTGTTGAAAGAGGTTTGAGAATGAATTTTCATGAAATGGATTCTCGTGAGCTTAGAGAAAAAGTTCTAAAGGCGATAGAACTTATTTATTTTCCTGTATCGTCAACAATGGGTCCTGCTGGTAAAACGGTTCTTTTAAAGAGCGGAGATGGTTCGCCCGTCCAAACGAAAGACGGTGTAACTGTTGCGAAGTTTGTTGAATCAGATGACCCGATTATAAATGCCATAGTACAAATATTAAAGCAAGCTGCAATTTCCACAAACATCAACGCAGGTGATGGAACTACGACAAGTATTGTGTTGGCCGCGAATATCTTTTTCTCTTCTTTGAAATATCTTGATCTTGGCGACAATCCCAACGAACTTAAAGTGGGAATGGAAAAAGCTGTAGAAAAAGTTGTAGAAGAATTGAAAAAGAGTTCTCTCAAGGTTGACTCAACAGAACAAATTAAAAGTATTGCGACAATTTCTGCAAATGGCGACGAAGTTATTGGGAATCTAATAGAGGATGTTGTTTCAAACATAGGGAAAGATGGCTCAATTGTGGTTGAAATGTCGAAGTCTTTTGATACCGTTGTTGAATATATCGACGGATTTCGATTTAACTCAGGCTATGTTTCTTCGGCGCTTGTAAACGACCATAGAACAAATTCCGTAAGATATAACGACGCATTGGTGTTGGTAACAGATCAGAGAGTTTCTTTTGTTGAGCAAATAATGGGTATTCTGACCATGGCAGCAAAAGAAGGAAAGCCTTTGGTAATTATCGCGGAAGAGGTGGAGGGTCAGGCTTTATCGGCTGTTATATTAAACGCAATCAACAACACAATGAAAATTGCGGTGGTAAGTCCTCCCGCTTTTGGTGAAGAAAGAAAAGAGATACTTAAAGATTTGGCTCTTGTCACTGGAGCAGAGTTTATTTCTCCTTATGATAGTGCGATGCTGACTTTAGAAAAAACCAGAATGGTACATCTTGGTCGAGTCAAATCAGTAGAGATTTATAAAAATGTTTCTACTTTCGTTGGTGGAGGAGGAGAGCAAGCAAAGATACTTGCCAAGACAGAAGAATTAAAAGAAGAGCTTCGCCGAGAAGAGAGCGAAATAAAACAAAAGATTCTTGAAGGAAGAATTTCTAGACTTTCTTCTGGAGCTGCGGTTATACGTGTTGGAGGGTATACAGAAGCAGAAGCAATAGAAAAAACGCACAGAGTTCAGGACTCTTTAGAGGCGGTTAAGTCTTCTCTAGAACATGGGTATCTTCCTGGTGGAGGCATCCCCTTGCTGCTTCAATCCGAATCTTTAAAGATGTGCGATTTTAAAACAGAGGAACAAAAACATGGTGCTCAAATCATTAAAAATGCCCTATCTTCTCCATTCAGAAAGCTTTGTGGCAATTCTGGCGTTAGCTTTGATTCTCTTTCTTCAGAGGTGCTAAAGAGAAATAAAAGAAATAAAAACAAAAGTTTATGGAAAGGGTATAATTTCTTGACAAGAGGTTTTGTACCTGATATGATTGGGGCCGGGATTCTTGATCCTACGAAAGTAGAAGTGTTTGCGCTTCTCAACGCTCTTAGCGCCGCCTCCATGTTAATTACGCTAAGTTGTGTTCTCGTTAAAAAATAGCTATTGACATCCTCTTTTGTTTTTGTTATCCTCGGCAAGAATTTAGCTTTTACCAAAGGATATCGCCATGCCGTTCTTTAAGATTCTTCACGACAACGAGCGCCACTATGGAATGAAGTATAAAACGGGTCTTAACGTCGACATTTTGCCGTTTAATCCTAGCGGAAGTTGTGACCCCGGAGGTTTGTATTTCTCCGACGAAAAGCACATCTGCGATTTCCTTAGATATGGCCCGTGGATCCGAGAGGTGACGTTCCCAAACGACAAGGATTTGCAGATTTATAAGGACCCCGGTGGGAGCAAGTGGAAGGCAAACAAGATTCTTCTTGGTCCTCGGATGTCTTTGAAGAAGGCGTCGACGTGGAGAACTCTTTTGGATTGCGGGGTTGTTCCAACGAACAGCGCACTCCAAAAGGTTTCGTATAGTGGTTATGTTGAAGCTGTGAAGCTTTTTCTTTCCGACAAAAGGGCTAATCCAGCGGACGATAGCAACGCTGCCATCCGATGGGCTTCGAAGCAAGGTCACAGTAAAGTTGTGAAGGCTCTCCTTGCCGATAAGAGAGTCGATCCAGCGGATTCATACAATTGTGCCATCCGATGGGCTTCGTTAAAAGGACATGCAGAGGTCGTGAGGATTCTTCTTGCCGACGAGAGGGTTGATCCAACGGTCGACAACAACTATGCCCTCCTAGTGGCTTCGCAAGCAGGCCACTACGAAGTTGTGAAGCTGTTGTCGAAAGCGGGTTGCCATGTTTAATCCGATTCTTTTTAAGAACATGCCAATTGAGCCGGAATATCCGTCTAGTTTGGATGAGGTAACAAAACAAAACCTTAAGTATTTGAAGACTCTAAATGAAAACCTAAAAGGAAACAAGTCTCCTCATTGGGAGATTTGGAAAAATAAATATCAAAGCTATTATCTTGATCTGCTTAGCAAAGCGAGAATCACAACTCTTTCCGTTGGGCAACTTTCGTTTATTAGTGTAATGGCAAACGATTTGTTCTCAAGAGAAAAGGTATATGATTGCTTTGGCGGTAAAGGCTTTTCTAAATGGTTTGAAGAAAACACCGAAAGATGTAAGGAACGGTGGGAAGCTTGTTTAGGGTATTATAATTTCTCGCTGGGTGCTGGCAACAAGTCTGCAAACTGGAGTTTGTGCGCTCAATATCCCAACGCTAGAAGCATTTTCTCTAAAACACAACTTTGGGATGCGTCGAGTAATAAATATTTTATTCGTCCTCCGCAAAACTACTCAGACTATCTTTACATTTGTCATAACAAGTGGTCTAATAGAGTGTGGAGAGTTTATCTTGAACCTCCGAAGTTTGAAGAGGGACAGTTAGTTAGGGTTTATCGTCCGAACAATTTTAATAAGAACAGAAAGTATTACGCTTCGCAGGATAAAACCAAGATTACAACAGAAGATGTTATCGTTTTGGATAATAAAGATCAAACAATTCAATCTGTGTCGAAGGGAAGTCGACCTTATCTGGTGATTTCTCCCAAGACAAAGAAGCAATTTGTTGTGAAAGAGAAATATCTATATGACACAAAAGACATCGGCACTTGATATCTTACAGAAGATGGAGAAGTTGGGCGTTGGAGAATCTTCCATAAGCCTTCCGGAAGAAGAGCAAGTAGAAGAGGATTCTTTTGAAGAGACAAATAAGTTTTTGATTCCTTGCGACTTCTTGGAGATTCCAGAAAGAGGATTTTCTTTAAGCTGTTCAGAAGAAAAGAAGAAAGCAAGATATAGCGCAACGGTGCTGAGCTTTGATAATTTTCGCTCCAACGATAAAGGAGGAAACAAGTGGTATGCAATTGTAGGATATTTGTATCCACTTGAGAAAATGCTTGAAGAATATCTTGCAGAATATGACGTAAGTGTGTTCTTGGACGGGTGCATGAATTTTCTTAATCAGATTCCTAAGAGAAAGAAGTTTCAAAAATCCAAGCCAAGACCAAAATATGGAACTATAAGTGCTGCTACGCGACATCCATACAAAGTCTTTAAGAGAGATAATATTTCTGTTCTTTCGGGTTATTTTGTTGTATGGGAAAGAAAAAATCCGAACTTTTGGGGTGAAGGACTAGATTATATAGACTAATTAAAATAGTGGAAAACAAACTAACAGTGTACGAAGAAAAGATTTTAAAAGCCTTGTTGAGAGCAGAAGACAAGAGAGACAAAAATATATTAAGAACCTGTGCCGCAAGGTCTTATCTTTCTCAGGAATATATTGTAGAAGAGTCAGGATATTCAAACGCTATGGTAATAGACTCTTTAATGAAGCTTTGGGCAAAAGATATGGTAAGTTATATCCATAGTTCGACATATCCAGGAGACCTCATGTGGTGCTCTACCCCAAAAGCGAGAGATATAATTAAATAAATATATATATGCGTATACACGCAGGAGAATGTACAATGCCCTTGTTCGAGTTTGTTTGTCAGAAATGCGGGAAGAGATTTGAAGAGATTGTGACGAAAGGGCGAGGGTCTATTAAATGTCCCGATTGTTCTTCTGAAGAAACAGAGAAGCAAACAAATTATAAAACTACCTTTGTTCTAAAGGGAGGCGGTTGGGGTAAGGATCTTTATTCTTCTTCTATTGGAAAGAAAGATGGTGACTAATGAGCTTCGAAAGAAAGATAAGAAGAAAGAAAGTTAATCAGTTTGTTAAGAAGATTGCAAAAGAAATTAAAGCTTCTTCTTCTTTAATGATGAAAACCGACCATTGTTCTGTTTGTAACAAAGAATTTGTAAAGACTAAAGAATCTGTAAAAGAGTGGTACGTCGAGGTTTTTTCGCAACCGGAACCAAAGGCGATTCTTTATTGTCCAGACTGCTGCCCGAAAGACGCAAAAAAGAAAATAGAAGAAAGCGGTAAAGAACCCGCTTGACATCTTCTTTTGTTTTTGATATCCTCGGTAAGAACTCAATCTTCTAACAAAGGACATCCCCATGCCGTTCTTCAAGATTCTTAATGACGACGAGTGCCACCATGGAATGCATTACAAGACGGGGCTTAATGTCGATGTCTTGCCCTTTAATCCTCAAGGAACCTGTACTTCCGGAGGAATATATTTCTCCGACGAAAAGCATATCTGCGAATTCCTTAATTACGGCCCGTGGATCAGAGAGGTGACGTTTCCAAACGACGAGGATTTGCAGATTTATAAGGACCCAAGTGGGAGCAAGTGGAAGGCAAACAAGATTCTTCTTGGTCCTCGGATGTCTTTGAAGAAAGCTTCGACGTGGAGAACTCTTTTGGATTGCGGAGTTGATCCAACGGCCGATGACAACTATGCCATCCGAGTGGCTTCGGAAAGAGGCCATGTTGAGGTCTTGAAGATTCTTCTTTCCGACAAGAGGGTTGATCCAACGGCCGGTGACAACCGTGCCATCCTATGGGCTTCGGAAAACGGCCATGTTGAGGTCGTGAAGATTCTTCTTTCCGACAAAAGGGTTGATCCAACGGCCGGTGACAACCGTGCCATCCTATGGGCTTCGGAAAACGGCCATGTTGAGGTCGTGAAGCTGTTGAAGAAGGCAGGTTGCCGGTTTTAATTAAACCCTTGGAGAATACAGTGGAAAAACCAGAGCTTGAGATTTCCAAGGCGTTTGAGACTTGAACTGTAGTTAATAAACTGCTGAATAAAACAACGAATTTGCAAAAAAAGTCAACATGTTTCACTTCGTGTGCTATAATTATAGCGTGTCGAAGTTTTGTACTACGACTTATGAAAGAACCGCCGCCTTGGCGGGGATAGCCTTCTGTCAAGAAAGCTCTGGTTCTGGTCTTACGGCCAGCACGAAACGTTCTCATGGGCAGGAATCGAGCGTCCGTGTTAACTTGTTAACTAAGGAGTTCATGGTTTAAGTCTCGAAGGGGAATTCCTAAAACAGGGCGAACAAGAGAGAAAAAAATGAACCTTGACGCAGAGAAGACGGCAGAGCAGATTGCAAGCCTTGTTAACAACTGCTGCTATGATGAAAAGCCATTTGTTGATGCAATCACTCGTCAGCACAGGACGCTGCAACAGTCTGTCTTTGGTCTTTTTCTGGCTTGCATCAAGCGTTGGTCTGAGATGGAGGACCAGTGTGATCTCAGGAATGAATGGACTGTGAAGATGTCCAAGAAGATCATGGAAGCTTTGAAGGACGATTATTTCGGCCGCGCTCCGATGATTTAATCTTGACTTTTAGAGAGAGATCGAATAATATAGTTTTTGTCTTGGACAACAAACTTGAAAGAGAGAAGTAAAATGGACAGCGATAACAGCACCCTGACCGTCACCGACAACACTACGACCGAGGAGAAGCCCAAGGGCTTTGGGCGAGGCAAGGCCAAGAATGGTATGCCTGTGGTTTGGTACAAGATTTTTCGCAAGTATGGCAAGACGGATACAGATGCCTTGAGCCATTGGGACGCTGGGTATCGCACGCTCCCCGACGAGTTTAAGTCGGAGAAGAAGGTTTACGTGAGAAAGACCGCAGTCCTTAGTGGCGCAGAGGTGCGCATTGCCATCCCCGACGAGGATAAGGGAGATTACTTCCGAGAGTATACGGTGGGAGGTGAGGTTTTCAAGATCGGTAGCAACAAGCATTGTTTTTCGCTTTCAAACGGCAGTTTTTCAAAGTTCTATTCGGATTTCTCTGGAGTTCTTGGAGAAATGAGGAGGGTTCTTACAAAGAAGAATCTCAAGAAGGTTAACACCCTTGATGATCTTCTGAATCTTGAGACTGCGGCTGCAGAGGAGATTAAGAAGTTTTCCGATCTTCTTCCCAAGGACATGACGCAGACTCGCAAGGAAAAGAGGGCAAACGAGCAGTCGGCAGAGGCAACTGCTTAAAAGATTTGTTCTCTCGGCCACTAACCAAATCCCCCGTGGTGGGGCCTCTGGTTGTCTCTCTTGAATCACGGCCGAGAGAACAAATAATCCTAAAAGGAAAGGTGGTGATGCTCTCGCTGGGCTCACAAAAAAACAACTTTATCTAGTAAAAAAACAAACTGCCTTGAAAAGTAGGCGACTTAGAAAGAACCGGCGCACGATCTAGGCCGGTTCTTTATTTTCCCCTTCGAGACTTAAACCATGAACTCCTTAGTTAATACGGCTGCTCGATTCCTGCCCATGAAAAAGTTTCGTTCTGGCCGTAAGGCCAGAACCAGAGCTTTCTTGACAGCAGGCTATCCCCGCCAGGGCGGCGGTTCTTTTTATCGTCGTAGTATAAAACTTCGACATACTATAAATAGAGCATACGAAGTGGAATTTACTCCTTTTTTGTAAATTCGTTCTTTTTAACAGAAGGAGAAGGCTTAACCCCATGTTAACTAACGGGTTCGTGTCGTGGTTAAGTCTCAAAGATTATGTCTTGTTGGGCAATGGGACCAGGGAACGAAGGTGCGGCTTTGGATAAAGTTTTTCGTTCTGGTGTTGGTCAAGTAATGGAACCAAATCCTTTAATTGTTGCTATTGGAGATAAGCTTCTCAATAGGAACGGGGCGATGAATAGGCTGGTTTAAATATTATGAGAAGAAAACGCAATCTCCGTATATCAAAAAAGCAATATGAAAGGCGGCTTAAACACCTTGCGAAAAGGCAGGCAGAGCAAATCGCCAAGGAAGTAGACGAAAAGTTCTTGAAGTTTATAAAGCACTTGGCTGAAACACAAGAAGAGTTACCAAAGAATATTTCTGATGTTCTTTATAAGAACCTTTGGGATTTGCTTTAAATGTTTTACTTTTTTCCATTTGGAGTGTTGTTTCATGAAGAATTTCAAGATAAAATAAACTCGTTGGGAGATATTTTGTGCTATTGTGAGATCGGAATGGCGACACCAACAGATGAGGGTGAAAGACACTTTACAAATTACAGACTTTATCCTAAATTTAACAACAAGTTTAAGTCTAGGATTGCGATAAAAGACAAAAAAGAATATCTTTTCGGACATAGGGTTATGGCTCATTATTTTAGAAGAACTAAGAAAGATCCCCTTAGCGGAGAATCTAAGTTGGTTGGATTAAAGATTCCTTTTACAGAAGAAACTATCAAGATATTTCATTCTAAATTTGTTTTGTTTGAGGAGGAGGAAGAAGATGGAAAGAAAGTTTTATTGTAGAGTTTGTGCTAGTGTTTTGGAAGTCCAAGAATCCGGGGAGTCGGGTAGCTATTATCTTCTTCCTTGCAAAATGTGTATTGACTCTGCAAAAGTTTCAGCGAGGAATGCGGGATACGACGATGGATACGACGATGGGTATTCCGATGGATGTAAATATGTTGAGGGCTTGACAAGACAACAAAAATAAGATAAGATGGCTCCATCTTCTAACAAAGGACATCACCATGCCGTTCTTCAAGATTCTTAATGAAAAAGAGCGCCACAACAGAATGCATTACAAGACGGGGCTTAATGTCGATGTCTTGCCCTTTAATCCTCAAGGAACCTGTACTTCCGGAGGAATATATTTCTCCGACGAAAAGCATATCTGCGAATTCCTTAATTACGGCCCGTG
>Ga0208958_1000266_pt1 | contig 64343 bp, 71 predicted proteins | sample RifOxyB1_FD_184032 | JGI IMG/M metagenome (GOLD analysis project Ga0208958, IMG submission 184032) | Soil microbial communities from Rifle, Colorado - Rifle Oxygen_injection B1 (SPAdes) | ecosystem: Environmental > Terrestrial > Deep subsurface > Rock core/Sediment | place: Rifle, Colorado...
GATTTGTCGTTAGCACCGACTCACGATGTAATTCTAACTTATCACAAACCGCTGAAGCCCCGTAGGGGGCGACCCCCTCAGCTTTGTTTATTATGATTTATCCATCGCTCGTAATTGGTGTTAACGACTTTCGGGACAGAGCCGGCATTACCAAAACCTTTATAAACCACCCCAGAATCTTAAATCGTGGACGGTCATAGGAGCCTGGTTCACCGGATCCCATTTCGAACTCCGCAGTTAAGAAGGCTTCCGTTCTGCCCGGTACTGTACTTATGTACGGGAAGAGCAGAAAGCTGTCCACATTTTATTTTATTCTTTTTGTGATTTCATCAACAATATACTCCGCAAAAGCCAAAGAACATGTCATTCCGGGAGATACTGCATTTAATACATGCGTAGAATTATCTTTATGTTCTACTAAAATATCATCAAGCATTTTACCATCTGTAGAAACAACTTGAGCTCTTATTCCAGCTTTATGCGGAACAATATCTTTATCCAAAATTGGTGATTTCAATAAATAATTAATCTCTCTCATAAATGCTTTTTTAGATATAGATAGTTTTGCGTTATGTGCTGCCAATTTCATGAATTTTTTGCTTAAAATTAATCTCCAAAAGTTTTGTGTTGAAAGCATGTCAATCGTTTCTCTTACAACAACCTGTTTATTGTAAGCTTCCCTTCCGAATGCCAAAGATGCAGATGGACCAGCTAATAATTTTCCACCAATAGATCTTGTAAAATGAATCCCCAAGAATGGAAAATTCAAATCTGGAGCTGCATATACCATTGTCCTGATTGACAAATTATTAACTTCCTGGTATTCTCCTCTGAAAGGAATAATTGAGTATCTTTCTCCGGTGTTCATCATATGCGCAATTTTATCTGCATAAAGTCCTGCGCAATTTATGATATAATCTGCATAGAATTTGTTATTTTGCGTTATAATCTCATTTTTTTCTATCGCTATGACTTTTTCTCCTAATTTATATTTCGCTCCAAGAGATTTAGCTTCGTCTGCTAAAGTTTCTACTAATTTTTGACTGTCGACAACAGCTCCAGTCGGTGAAAAAATAGCAAGGGATGCCTTTACAGCCGGCTCTTTTTCTGCCAATTTACTTTTGTTTATTATTTCAAGATTTGGAACACCAATCTGTCTTCCCATCCCCAACAAAGTATACAGAACAAATTCTTCTTGTTTATTTCTAGCAGTAACGATAGTTCCACATTCTTTAAATGGTATATTTTTTTCTTTACAATATTTTCTCAATTCACGGCTGCCTTTTAAACAAAAGTCTGCTTTTAGTGAACCTGGAAACTGATTTATTCCGGAATGGATAACCCCACTATTTCTTCCGCTAGCATGCATTGCAGTACTTTCCTCTTTTTCAAGAACAACAATTTCAGACAAGTCTCTTAGTCTTATTTCCCTCGCAACAGCACTGCCGATTACACCGCCTCCAATAATATAAGTTTGCATGCGATAAATTTAATCATCTAATATTTAAATATAATGTTACGAATACCTAAATCTTTCTTAGAATGAAAATAAGATTTTGCCCGAAAAATAAATTTTTAATAGGCAAATTTATATGTATTAACGGTACAACTGACCTATTGAACTGAATTCCCTCTAATTTGAACAATTCGCTGATGAGCTTTGCCAGCTGCCCGGTAAATATCGGAGAAATGTGATCGGGATGAGGGTCCATCATAGGCAACTCCCCAGTAAATAAGAAATATAATCGACTGAACCAATTTTGATTATTAGGGGTTGACAGAATCAAAATTCCATTTTTTTCAAGAAGATTATATACGTCAACTAACAATTTCTTAGGATTTTCTACATGCTCTATTACTTCTGTACAGGTAATTAAATCGTATTTTCCTGGAACTATGAACTTTTTGTTTAAATCTATTTTTAAACAAGTCACATTTGGAACCTTGAATTGCTCAGTATCCATATCACTTGCTGTAACATTAAGTCCAGCATCATATAATTGTTTAATAAGCCCTCCTTTGCCAGATCCCAAATCAAGAATTTTTTTTGGCTTATAACGCAAGGCGATTTTGACTACAGTCTCATATGTATTTTTGGAAGCTCGTTTCAAATCAACCATATATTTTGAGATTTATTTGCTATTTATAAAGCTTAAGATATTAAGGGTTATTTCCCAAAACTCAAATAATCAAACATTGAGATTAAGGTAAGTAAGCAAAGTAATTGGAAAAGGTATATAAATATAGGTCTCTTTTTTCTTGTTTGGGGTGTAATTATCGTTAAAATCGGCATAATAGGCGGTTCCGGACTGGATAACCCGGAAATACTTGAAAATTCTACTGACTTAGATGTTGATACCCCTTATGGCAAACCATCTTCCCCGTTGAAAATAGGCAGAATAAGAGGAGTTGATGTTGTTTTGTTGGCAAGACATGGGAGAGAACACACAATACCGCCAACTCAGGTTAATTTTAGAGCCAACATCCATGCATTAAAGCAGCAAGGCTGTACGCACATTTTAGCGACAACAGCGGTTGGTTCGTTGAAGGAAGAGATTGAAAGAGGAGATCTTGTGATTGTTGACCAGTTTATTGATTTTACGAGGCACAGGACAATTACGTTTCACGATAGTTTTGAACCGCACAAGCCGCAGCATTCTCCAATGGCTGAACCTTTTTCAGAAGAACTCAGAAGACTGCTGATTGAATCGTGCAAAAAACTAAGCTTAAAGCATCGCGAGAAAGGCACAGTGGTCACGATTGAAGGCCCAAGATTTTCAACTAAAGCAGAATCGCATATGTTCAGATCCTGGGGTGCAGATATAATAAACATGTCAATCGCACCGGAAGCTTCACTTGCAAATGAAGCTGGAATCCCTTACGCAGCCATAGCTATGAGTACAGATTATGACTGCTGGAAAGAAGATGAAGAACCAGTTACTTGGGAAGCTGTGCTTGAAATTTTCAGGCAAAATGTTGATAAAGTAACTAAATTATTGATGGCCGTAATTCCTGAAGTAAAATCCAATCTCGGAAAAAACGAGCTGAGTCAATCTCACAGAGGTGAGACTGGATAATGCCGCACATAATAAAATCTAAAATAAGAACTATACCTCACTGGCCTAAACAAGGAGTTATGTTCAGAGACATTACAACCTTATTAAAAGACAAGGAAGGATATAACAGAATGATTGAACTTCTAGCAAAAAGATATGAAAAAATGAATATCGATTTTGTTGCAGGAATTGAATCAAGAGGATTTATTACAGGATCTGTCTTGGCGCATAGATTAGAGGTAGGCTTTATTCCGATAAGAAAGCCGGGAAAACTTCCAGCTGAAACTGTTTCTGAAGAATACCAGCTAGAATACGGGAAAGATAAAATTGAGATTCACAAGGATGCTATTTCTAAAGGAAGCAAAGTTTTGCTTGTTGATGACCTGATTGCAACGGGAGGGACTGCTCTCGCTGCATGCAGCTTAATAAGAAAACTCGGAGGAGAAGTAGTTGAATGCAGTTTTATAGTTGATCTGCCGGATTTGGGCGGAAAAAAGAAACTGGAAGAAGCAGGATATAAAGTTTTCAACATAGTCGAATTTGAAGGAGATTAAGAAATTAGAGAATAAGACCTATAGTAACTCCCAAAACATACCCTGTAATGACGTCGCTTAGATAATGTCTTTTAAGTGATATTCTTGAAAGCCCCACCATCAGACTTATGAAAACAAACAAGGCAGTAAGATAAAACATCCTGAATTCCAAATAGATAAGAGTCGTGAATACTGTGGCGATTGCTGAATGCCCGCTAGGAAACGAGGTTTTTTCCTGAAATGCTTCATAAAGCGCCCTTGGTTTTATAGATTTTGCATCTGGTCTTCTAACTGGATGAAAAAACTTTATCAAGTGTTCAATTGCCATGGAAGTTACTGCTCCGATAGCAAATTTTAATGCAAAATCTTTCTGATTGAGTATGAAAAACAGAATAACCGCCAAGACAAAGAATACGAAGCTTCCGAAGAATGAAAAATAACCTATCAATGCCCTGTAAAAGAATCTTATTTCGTTTTTAAAATCTATCTTAAAGTCCATTTTCATTTTATTTTTGAATTTGTTTTTTGAATTTCGCTATGAAAAATCCCTGTGTGTTAGTCTTATTAGGCCAAAAACGCCTTGTATTTTTAATGCTTTTGTTCAGCTGAATGCCAAATGGCTCTGTAAGCCCCTCATCCCCGATCGGCAGGTCAACTTTCTCCAATTTTATATCAGAGAACTCAGCCAAAGCCCAATCAACGACCATTTCATCCTCCTCAGGTTCCAAGGAACATGTTGAATAAACCAGCTCCCCTCCGTCTTTTAAGATTTCAACGGCTGCTGCAAACAGCTGCTTCTGTGTTTTTGCTGAATTTTTGATGTCTTCAAGTTTTCTCTTGTCAAACCATTTGCTGTCTGCCGCAAAATTGCCTGAGCATGGCGCATCAAGAAGTATCTTATCAAACTTTACTCCTAAGTCTGAAACAAATTTAGCATCTTTTTGAAATATTATTGTATTTTTTACCCCCATTCGCTCTATATTGTTTCTTAACGAAAATAAACGCATATTATTTACATCTAATGCTGTTATTATTCCTTTGTTTTCCATATATTGTGCGATTTGCGTTGTTTTTCCGCCCGGAGCAGCAGACATATCCAGAACAATCTCATCTTTTTTTGGGTTTAGAATCTGAACAGGAATCTGTGATGCCGTTTCCTGCACATAGTAATAACCAAACAGGTGCTCAGGAGCCGCTCCGACTGAAAAATTAGTGCTTTGTACAGAATAACCAAAATCGAGGAAAGGTATCTTGACCAAAATGACGTTTTCTTTCTTCATTCTTTTCAGAAGTTCCTCTGTTTTAATTTTTATTGTATTTATTCTTATAGCCTGCCCTATTCTGACTTTTTCCGGGATTATATTTTGTCCCAGTTGTTTGTATCTCTCCAAAAAAATGTTCATTCTAATATTACCTTCAATGTTCTTTCTTTTTTGTCTGCTTTGCTCATCTTCTCTTTTATTTCAGCATAATGCTTATAGATAAGCTCCCCTTTATTTTTGTTAATCTCCATTTCCTTAGCTGCTTTTTCCATCTGTTCTGCCTGTTTTTCGATGATTACCCTGATTCTTTGGATTTCTTTCTCCTTTGCTGTTGCTGCTTTCGGCTGGACTGTTTTTAAAAACTCTTCATCCAGCACATTCATCGTTATGTTTGAACCTTTCTGTTCTTGTTTTTCAAACATTTCTTTTGAGTCTTCTCTTTTCGGATAAGAATAAATCTCTCCTGCCTTTAATATCCTGTCCGCCCATATTTGCTCTTCAATGACCGAAAGTATCTTGTTGTTGCTTGCCAACATTATGTTTCCTTTTCCAAACAGCTCCGCAATCAACTCAAATATTCCGTTTTTCGTCTCAAACGCAATTTTTATTATCCTTTCATAATCAATCTGCACTATTTCCCTGATTCTTGCATTTAACAGGTATTTTCTCAGATAGGCGCAGAATCTCTGCAGATTTTCAGGAAACTCCGGTCTGTTCTTTGTCATGAAAAACGTTTTTCCTGAGATTATCCTGAGAAGATGTTTTGACTGATTGGCATAAATCTGAAGATAAAGATTTTTGCTGTCTGTTTGATATAGGTTATTTATCTTTCCGCCTGTCAAAATCTGGGATTCTTTCACGAGGTTTGAGATATCGAAAGCTGTTAATTCCTGCATAACATTTGTTGTCAGAATAAGATATATAAACTTGTTTATTTATATTCAGAATAAATCACAATATCTGCCGTCTTCCTTCCTTGTTCGATTATGTTTGCAGCTGCTTCTGCATTGTTTTCCAGCACACCTTTTATGAAAATGGAGATTTCCATTGATTCTTTATAATCGTCCATGGTGATGCCCCACAATTCTATGTTCTTCCTGAATTCGTCAATAGGCTCGTTCTGGGATGCAAGAAGTTTCTTTAATTCTGATTCAAATGCAGAGTCACTTAACCCAAATCCCTGTTCTTCAGCATAATGCACAAGAATTTTCATGTCAATTATCTGCTGCAGTATCAATGCCTTTGAAATTTTGGAATCTGACGGGAGGGAATTGTAGATTGCATCCACTCTTTTCTCGTATATCTTTTCTCCATAGACTGTTGCAGCAACTTTGTCCCTTGATGCTGCATAGTATGAGACAGCAAGAACAAGAAGGACTGCGACCGTCAAAAAAATAAACTTATTCTTGTTTGATTTTGAGACTGCTCTTGATTTGTTTAACTTTTTATGAGACGCGCGTTTTATGTGTTTTTTCTCCATAGTTAATCTGCACCGCCCCTTGTTTATAAACATTTTGAAGCTGTTTTTTAGAAAGATTTATAATGAAAATTCCGTTTATAAAGCTCATGCCGTTTGATGTCATAATAGGGCGGGAAAAGAAAGAGAGGGAAAGATTAGGCAAAAAAGGCTCTGTTTTTTTAGGAAAACAATATGTCAAAATGGGACAGGTCACTTCTTTGTCAAATGAAATCTATCTCGATGTTGTGAATTCTCATGTTGTACTTATTGTCGGAAAACGCGGTTCGGGAAAATGCCTTACAGGTGACGCCATAATCCCGCTTAGTGATGGTTCTTTGTCGACAATAAAGGAATTGGCAGAGAAAAATCAAGAGATAGTTTCTTTGAACAAAGATCTGAAAATGCAAACATCGCCAAAGTCTGAGTTTTTTAAAAGAACAGTAGATACGATATTGAAATTGAAATTAAGGAGTGGGAGAGAGATTAAGCTAACACCGGAGCATCCATTACTGACGATAGATGGGTGGAAAGAAGCCAGGACTTTAACAATTAGAAGTAGAATTGCTACACCGAGGATACAGCCTGTTTTTGGCAATGAATCTATGCCAGAGAATGAAATAAAGATAATTGCATATTTGCTGACTGAAGGACATACTAAGAAGCCTATGTTTTTCTCAAACAATGACAAAGCAATAGTTAATGACCTGAAAAATGCACTCTATCTTCTTCACCCCGAGCTAGAACTTGTTCCGCTGCAGAAAGGGTGCTATAAAATAAATTCGAGAAAAATAAAGAGAAGGGTTCTGGGGTATGCGGCGAATAGGAATGAAAAAGGTCAGTTTGGAAAAGGAGCTTCAATTGAACACGAAAAGACCCCGATAAGAAAGCTCGTTGAAAAAGAGGGAATGTACGGAAAATTAGCTGTTGAGAAAAAAATCTCTGAAAATATTCTGAAGCTTCCGAAACAGCAGCTTTCATTATTCTTAAACAGAGCATTTAGCTGCGATGGAAGCATATATTGCTCAAACAACTATTGGGAAGTAAGCTATTCGACTTCATCAATAGTATTAGCAAAACAAATGCATCATCTACTTCTGAGATTCGGTATATTGTCAAGATTACGAACCAAAACAATAAAACGAGAGAGTAAGAGGTTTACAAGCTACGAAATTGTAGTCGATGGAAGCAACGTAACAAAGTTCATACAAGAAATAGGGTTCTTTGGAGAAAAAGAGAAAAAACAGTTCTTGGCGCTGATAAATTTAGAGAATAAAAAGCACAAACCAAATATTGATACGATTCCTGTTGAGATTTGGAGAAGATATGCTCCGAAGAACTGGAAAGAAGTAGGAATAACAATGGGATATTCAAATCCTGGGTCAATTAAGGCGACAATAAATTATGCTCCAACGAGAAAGAAATTACTGCAAATAGCAATGGCTGACCGGAACATAGTATTACAAAAAATAGCTGAATCTGATATATTTTGGGATGAGATAGTTTCAAAAGAAATAATAAAAGGAGAAACTGAGGTCTATGATATATCTGTCCCAGAATATCACAACTTTGTGGCAAATGATATAATAGTTCATAACAGCTACACAATGGGAGTCATGGCAGAAGGAGTTGCCGACATGCCAGAGGAGATTAAAACAAATATTTCTGTCGTGCTGTTAGACACTATGGGAATTTACTGGACGATGAGGTACAAAAATGATAAAGACCAGGGACTGCTGAAAGATTGGGGGCTTGAAGGAAAAGGTCTTGATGTCAAAATTTATACTCCGACAGGCTGGTTCAAGGAGTACAAGGAAAAAGGAATCCCGACAGATTATCCTTTTTCGATAAGGCCTAATGAACTTGATTCGATCGACTGGTGCCTGACATTTGAAGTTGACCAATTCTCAGAGATGGGAGTATTAATCCAGAAAATAATAACTTCTCTGAAAGAAAGCGAAAAGAATTATTCTCTTGATGACATAGTCAAAGAAGTTCTTAAGGATAAAACAGCTCAGCCGCACATAAGGGCCGCAATTTCAAATTTGTTTGTGAGTGCCAAAGCATGGGGGTTATTTGATACTAAAGGAACTGAAATAAAAGATATAGTGAAAGGAGGACAGGTTACTGTCCTTGATGTTTCTGCTTACGCGACGATGCCAGGCGGATGGGGTATCAAATCACTTGCTATCGGATTGATTGCGCAGAAATTGTTTATTGAGAGAATGATTGCAAGAAAATTCGAGGAATATGAGGAAATCCACGAATCAGTCCATTATTTCGGAGAAGAGAAAAAGAAAAAACAAGAATTCCCGATGGTTTGGCTGATAATTGATGAGGCGCATGAATTTCTGCCTGTTGTCGGAAAGACCGCCGCATCTGGTTCTTTGATTACAATTTTAAGAGAAGGAAGGCAACCCGGAATCTCACTTGTTTTGGCCACACAGCAGCCCGGAAAAATTCATACAGATGTTCTTACTCAGGCAGATACTGTGATTGCACACAGAATTACCGCAAAACTTGATGTTGATGCTCTTGGAACTTTGATGCAGAGCTATATGAGAGAAGGATTAGTCACCCAGCTTGACAATCTGCCGTCTGATAAAGGTTCTGCAATTGTTTTTGACGATACGAACGAAAGAATGTACCCTATGAAAATGAGGCCCAGGCTGACTTGGCACGGAGGAGGTTCTCCTACCGCACTAAAAGAAGAAAAGAAAGGATTCTGAGATAAAAAGCCGAATGGTGCTAACTTTTAATTAACGTTTTTTAGTTTGTTATTATTAAAACGAGAATTTTGCCGGGGCGCGGCATAAAGAACTAAGATAACTTTTACAGTCTTTCGCCAGGCAAAGGCCCGTAATGCATGGAAAGGAATGAAGCTATGAAAATTATCAGGAAGAACAAGTCTAACGCAAAAGACCATGCGACACCCAAAACATTAGCATAGATTGTCGTGACTAAGAACCCAAGGATACCTAATGCCATCATGCTGCCCGGCAATGGCGCGAATCTTGTGTCTGCAAACATAATCTTAGTTTAGAACCAGGACTTTTTAAATTTATTCCTTATAGATGAACTTATCCAGCTGTTTGGTCGCTTCTTTTCTTCGCTTTTGGTGTTCTTTAAGGCATTCATTTATTTTTTCTATGCAGATTGCCTTGAGCTCCCCGCTGAGAAGTTTTCCGGATTTATAGTCATCATGGATTTTCTTTAATTTTTTATCATCAAATTCGAAATATCTCAGCCATTGGTATGCTATATCAATATCAGGATTTCCTCCGTATTTTCTGTGCTCTTCAACTGTGTCTTTTCCGCCGGAAAATGCATATTTGTTTATTTTCTTTTTAACTTCATCGGGAGAATCCGTTAAAGCAATCGCAGTATTATCATCTGTGCTGCTCATCTTTCCTTCAAGACCGGTAATAGGGGGCATGAACTTCGCATGGATTACTGCCGGCTTGTGATGGCCTAATTTTTCAACGACATCTCTGCTTATCCTGAAATGAGGATCCTGGTCCACTGCAAGAGGAATCAAACAGGGTCTTTTTTCTTTGTTTATGACATTAGGAAGGAAAACAGGGACAGTTTGCATTGCGGTGTAAAAGATACTCCCTATGTTGTTCGAGTCAGTAAATCCAAAAGCTCCCTTTAATGACGAGAATGTAATTTTCTTTGCTACTTTTATCGCTTCAGGATACATCATTCCTGCATGCTTTGTATCAATCAGAAAATGCGTCTTTTTTGGATTAAATCCTATTGCGATTACGTCCAGCATATTTTCATAAGTCCATTTTTGTATTTCGTCATAGCTTTTATCTTTAAACAAAAATTTTTCATCATCAGTGAACTGGAACCAGAGTTCTGCATTGAACTTATCCTGGAGCCATTTTGCAAATCGCCATATGGAAAGATGGCCTAAGTGGATTGGCCCGGAAGGTCCGCAGCCGGTATACAAGAAGAACTTGTTTCCCTTTTCATACTCATCCAGACACCATTTCAAATCTCTGTGTGCAAAGAAAATTTCTCTTGTAAGATAAGGATGAAGCTCTCCTGCTATTTTTTTTATTCTGCTAAAATCGTCTTTCGTCAGTCTTTGGATTCCAAATTCCTTAATCAGCCTCTCATAATCCACTTTGCCCTGGACCTCATAAGGCGTCACTTTTGAATCCATGACTTAAATGACATATTTTCGCTATATAAATGTTATCACTATAAACCAACATATTTAATGATGTAAGCATGAAATAAAGTGCGATATATTTAAATATGAAAGGCAGAGTTTGAAACATAAGGAATATGAAGATAAACATACTCATTGCAGGACATGCCGGACAAGGGCCAAACGCCCTTTCAAAGGTAGTCGGAAGCATGTTAGTTAAGTGGGGATACTATGTATTTATTTCGAGGGAATACGGCTCAGTCATAAGGGGGGGACAGAATTTCAACACAATAACTATTTCTGATGAGCCTGTAATGTCAAATGAAAGCAAAACAGATATTTTTGTAGTTCTTGAAAGTGAATTTAAAGACATAAAGAAATGCGGCATTGTTTTAATTGATGAAAAGAAAAGCAATATGTATTTTGCAGGAAGGATTATAAAATTATTCGGGATTGATTTCAGCATTCTTGAAGAAGAACTGAAAAATATCAAGAATCTTGAAGAAAACATCATATCAGCAAAAAAAGGGTATGATGAGGAGAAAATAAGAATTCCGCTAAAAAAATTGAAAAACAACTTATCTGCCATGGATGGCTCCACAGCGATTGCCAAAGGAGCAATAAAATCAGGAGTTGATGTTTATTTTGCATATCCTATGACACCTTCTACAGGCGTTCTTGGCGAATTGGCCCAAAGACAGACAGAGAATAATCATCTTGTTCTCGAATTAGAGGGAGAAATTGCGGTTATCAATGCAGCAATAGGCTCTGCAATAACCGGAGCAAAAAGCATGGTTGGAACATCAGGAGGAGGATTTGACCTGATGACTGAATCTTTAAGCTTGGCCGGACAGGCAGAAGTCCCAGTTGTAATTTATCTGGCTCAAAGGCCTGGACCTGCTACAGGAATAGCGACCGGAACTGGACAGGCAGATCTTAATATCGCTCTTAATGCAGGTCATGGAGAATTTTCAAGACTAGTTGTAGCTCCTGGAGATACGACTGAATGCCAGGAATTAACAAGCCAGGCATTTTACTTTTCACAAAAATATAAGATTCCTGCGATAATAATCTCAGATAAGCATCTGGCTGAAAGCATATATTCATTTTCTGAAAAACCAATCATGACCAAATCACAGAAACCGACGAACATCGGAAGATATAACAGCTATGAGCATGATGAGTCAGGAGCAGCCACAGAAGACGTTGAATTAATCGTAAAAAATGTCCAGGAAAGGCTGAAAAAACATGCTGCAATCGGGAAAGACTCTTTAAACTTTGAAACTGTCAAAGTATATGGAGATAAAAAAAGCAAAAACATTGTCTTATTTTGGGGTTCGACAAAAGGAGCTGTAATTGATGCATCTAAAAACATTAATGCGAAACTTTTGCAGCCGTTATATCTGGAACCGTTCCCGAAATCACTTTCTAATAAAATAAAAAAGGCAAAAAAAGTAATTATTGTCGAAAACAATTCGACATCCCAGCTTTCTGAATTGATTGCAAAAAAAACCGGGTTTATTGTCAGCGATAAGAACAAAATCCTGAAGTATGACGGAAGGCCGTTTTATAGCGATGAACTGCAGGCCGAACTGAGGAAAAGACTGAAATGACTTCGCTTAATCTATCAACCGGATTAAAATCAACATGGTGTCCGGGCTGCTTTAATTTTCAGATTCTTACAGGGATCAAAAAATCTCTTTTGAACCAGCCCGATTTCAGGAAAGAGGATTACGCAATAGCCGCAGGAATTGGTTGCCATGGAAAGATCTTTGATTATCTGGATTTAAACGGGATTAATGCTTTACACGGAAGAGTTCTTCCGACGATGCTTGGAATGAAGATCGGAAATCCTAACTTAAATATAATAGGATTTTCAGGGGACGGGGATGCTTATGCCGAGGGAATGGAGCATCTGATCCATGCTGCAAGATACAACTCAGATATAAAATATGTAGTTCATAACAACCAGGTGTTTGCTCTTACCGTAGGGCAGCCGACTCCGACTACAGAAATAGGATATAAAGACAAGACAACTCCTCTTGGAGAAAATATATATCCTCTGAATCCAATTAAATTGATGCTTTCAGCCGGTGCAAGTTTTGTCGCAAGAGTTTTCGCTGATATAAATCAAATAGAATGGGTACTTTCAGAAGCACTGAAACATAAAGGATTTGCATTTGTTGAAATACTCCAGCCATGCATAATTTTTCATCCAGCTAAAGAATTAAAAGAAAAAACATATTCACTTGAGCAGGCAGGACATGATAAAACAAGTTTTAGCGATGCGATGAAAAAAGCGGAAGAGTTTGACTATAACATGATGATGAAAATTCCTATCGGCATATTCTATCAGAAAGAAAGAGAGATATTTGAAGATAAATTTGAGCAGCTTAGAAATCTGAAAGACAAAAAGATTTCGTGGAGAGATATTAAAAGATGAAACATACATTCAGAGTTACTCTCATTGTCCTTGCCATGTTCTTTTTTGCTCAAATCTTGGGGCTGGTAATCATCAATAATTATGTGGATAAAACTCAGTTGAAAGAAGGTATCGTTTCATTCAAAGAACTGCCGCTCGGATTAGAAGTTCCTGAAACAACTGGAGCCGAATCATTATTTACGATTGTTTTAGCAATAATAATTGGGACAATACTCGCCTTGGTTTTGATGAGATTTGGACAGCTTGGCCTGCTGAAAATATGGTTTTTCCTTGCTGTTTTGATAACATTAGCTGTTGCTTTTTATTCATTTGTTCCTCTGTCAATTGCTTTGCCGATTTCTGTTGTTTTGTCTTTGATCAAGATATTCAGGCCTAATTTTTATGTGCAGAATTTCACTGAATTATTCGTTTACGGAGGATTGGCCGCGATATTCGTAAGAACATTTCCTGCTGAATACGCATTGTTTACTGTTTTGATGCTTCTTGTGTTAATTTCTCTTTACGATGCTTACGCTGTTTGGAAATCTGGACACATGATTAAATTAGCTAAATTCCAGACTAAATCAAAAATGTTTGCAGGAGTTGTAATTCCTTATTCAATGCCTAAAGCTCCCAAAGGACTTCCTGTTAAAACTGTTAAAGTGAAAACGGCGATACTTGGAGGGGGGGATATCGGATTCCCATTGTTATTTTCCGGAGTTATTTTCAGGGATTTATTATTAAGAAATGCAATTGCTTTTGCTTTTTTGAAAGTTCTTATGATTCCGGTTTTTGCAGCGATTGCGCTTGGATGGTTATTGGTTAAAGCAGATAAAGACAAGTTCTATCCTGCGATGCCTTTCATTTCACTAGGGTGTTTTTTGGCAATGGTAGTAATGAGATTGGCTGGATTCTTGTGATTCTAAACCTATATAAACCAGTTCTGATACCTTTAATTTGGGCAGGAGTAGACCGGCGTGCTAGCTCTACGTTGTAACCGTTAGCGAGCTTTAAACGGGGTCGAAGTTCGATAAGAGGCAGTTTTCAAGGCTTTCAGTCTTGTTGTGAACTGAGAAGTCCTGTCCTATGGGATTACCTCATGGCGAACCGTGTCAGGTCGGGAACGAAGCAGCACTAAACTCTGAAGCTAATGCTTGTAGGGTAGCGGGATGGAGAACGTAATAAGGTAGCTGATTGTTTTGAGGATTGTCCATTGTTGGGCATGCCTGCCCACTTTCCATTAATTTTATATAGAGGTTCTTTTTGGATTTTAATGCGATGACAGACAATTATGCATATGAAATAGTATTGGATAAAGGATACAGGGTAAGAAAGGTTGGAGAAAGAACCAAACTCGGAAAATTGTATGATTCTTTTGAAAAGATTGGGAGATGTATTGTCAGCAAGATAGCACAGGAAGGTATTTGTTTTAATCAGGTAAGAATAAGACCGGAAGTCGAAAGCGTGGCAATGTTCAGAAACGAATATTACGGCGAAGTAGGAAGGTATATCGCAGCAAAGCTTGGATTAAAAGAGCAGGGAGAAGCTCCTGATCTCGAACAATTTATACTTGGAAGCGAGTAACTGATTAAAAAACAACAATTGCGGGCTTTCCAGGGAAAGCGTTCTTTGCTTTTTGCTCTTTTGATTTTTCTGCTAATTCTATCTCAACTTTCGAATTAAACTTAACTTCAATCATTTTCTTCATCTCATTCAGGACTTTTAATTCTTCATTTTGCTCTAAAACAACCTTCGGCAGCTTGCCCTGGTCTGAAACAAAACGGGGAGTCATTTTACTTATTTCCTGTCCATACTCCTTCAAATCTGTCTTCATTATTTCTTTCAGGATTTCCCCTGGATTGAATATTTTTGTTAATAATCCTTTCAATTTTCTAACGTAATCATACTTCCAATCATAAGAAACAATAAGTTTAATTGATTTTGGGTTTGAAATATTTGTAAGTTTTAAAACTTCTTCAATATCTGAGATTAATTTAGCAGACATTTCTTCTCCGAATTCAATTTTGTCATTGATGCATCTTTCTTCAAATTTGGGCCATTTCTCGAGGGAAATAAAGCTTTTCTTTCCTAAATTTTCCCACATTTCCTCGCTCAAATGAGGAGTTATAGGCGCCAATAACAGAATTAAATTTTCAAAACATTTTTCTGAAATCTTCTCTTGATTATCCAAATAGTCAATATAATTTATTAAATTCAAAACTGCTTTATTGTACTCTATATTTTGTATGTTTTTAGTAACTTCTTTTATCGTTCTGTGGAGCTTATTCTTCATTTTGTCATCAGAAGCTGTTTTTTTCTTATCCAGCAAAGAATAAACTTTATTCAGTAGCTTATGGCTGTTCTCGATTCCTTTGTCACTCCATGCAATATCCTTGTCAGGGCTTGCTATCGAGACCAAGAACAGCCTTGCTGCGTCAATTCCGTATTTTTCTGAGATTTCTTCCGGCAATACCACATTACCCGAGGATTTTGACATAACTGAGCCGTCGCTTCCGTGCAACATCCCCTGATTAAACAGATTATATGTCGGTTCATCGAACTTAATCAATCCCAAATCTCTTAATATTTTTATATAGAATCTAAAGTAAATCAAATGCATGCAAGCATGCTCTTTTCCTCCTATGTACTGGTCAATTGGCATCCAATATGCAGCTTTTTTCCTGTCAAATATCTCTTTGTCATTTTTTGCATCAACATATCTCAGAAAATACCATGAAGAATTAACAAAAGTGTCCATCGTATCTGTTTCTCTTTTGGCTTGTCCTTTGCACTTAGGACATTTGACATTAACGAACTCTTTATTTAATTCCAAAGGATTTCCTTTTCCGAATTCTACTTTATCTGGAAGTTTAACAGGCAAATCTTTTTCAGGAACAGGAACAACTCCGCATTTTTCACAGTTAACTATAGGTATTGGAGTTCCCCAATATCTTTGCCTCGAGATAAGCCAGTCCCTTAATTTATACTGAGTAACTCTTTTTCCCTGTTTCTTCCTTTCTAAGAATTTTGATATTTTTTCTATCGCATCTCTGTTTTGCAAGCCAGTAAAATCTCCAGAATTGACTAATCTTCCGTCTCTCGTAAATGCCCCTGACATCTTCTTTTCGTCCAGAACATAATCATTTGGCTGGATTACAACTTTAATCGGAATCTTGTATTTCTTTGCAAATTCAAAGTCTCTTTGGTCGTGTGCCGGAACAGCCATAACCATTCCTGCTCCGTAATCAGCTACAACAAAATTTCCTGCATAAACAGGAACTTTTTCATTATTTATGGGGTTTATCGCATAACTTCCGGTAAATACGCCTTCTTTTTCTAAAGTTTCCATGTCTTTCTCGCTTGTTGATTTTAATTTCTTCAGGAATTTTTCAACTTCTGATCTATGTTCCTTAGTAACTAAATCAAATAATCTAGAATGCTGTGCAGAAATGACCATGAATGTTACTCCGCAAATTGTATCCGGCCTTGTTGTGAATATATTCCAATCTTTATTATTGATTTTGAAGCTAATCTCAGTTCCGTGGCTTTTTCCAATCCAGTTTCTCTGCATAGCTTTGACATCTTCCGCCCAGCCGCTTAATTTATCAATATTGTCATAAAGTTCTTCGGCATAATCCGTTATTTTAAAGAACCACTGCTCTAATTGCTTAATTTCAACACTACAGTCTTTATGTCTCCAGCATTTGCCGTCATGAACTTGTTCATTGGCCAGAACAGAATTGCATTTTGGACACCAATTAACTGCTGCTTTTTTCTTAAAAGCAAGTCCTTTTTCGAACATTTTCAAAAAAATCCACTGGTCCCATTTGTAATACGAAGGATCGTGAGTTTTTACCATTCTTGTCCAGTCATAGCTCAATCCTAATGATTTTTGCTGTTTGATGAAATTCTTAATTGACTTTTCGGTATAATCTTTAGGGTTTATTCCTTCTTTTATCGCTGCATTTTCAGCAGGAAGTCCTAATGAATCGTAACCCATTGGATATAGAACATTAAAACCGTTCATTCTTTTGAATCTTGCAAAGATATCTCCGATTGTGTAATTGAAGGCGTGTCCCATGTGAAGGCCTGAACCGGATGGATATGGAAACATTTCCAAGACATAGAATTTAGGCCTAGAACTCTCCTTTACCTCAAATATCTTGGCTTCTTCCCACTTTTTCTGCCATTTTTGAGCTATCTTGTTCAAGTCCATAATAAGAGTTAACATAGGCATTTTATTTAAGGCTTTTGAGCAGAAGGATGAAAACAAATATTTATTTACAATATAGATAAAAATATACATAATACTACTGAAAAGTGGTTAATATAGATAAGTTTTATATAGGGGCAATGTATAAAAAGAGCATGAAAAGACTTGAAAATTTAGTATTCCAAGCCCCCTCCGTAATAGATTCTCAGCTGTCACAGATAAAAGCAAGAGTAGATGATGGTTATTTACCATATGTAATTATTTCGAAACATGTTGCTGAAGAAGATGTAGGGAAATTTCTTAAATATATACAAAAGAATAATGTCAATATTTCTTTTGAAATTGGAAATTGTTTCGGAAGACCTATTGAAACTAGCATAATGCTTTTGAATCTTGTAAATTCAATAAGAGAACAGGCTCCCGAACAAATTTCAAGTGGGATAAAAATGAAATGCGATCCTGCAGTTGCTTCTCTCGGAAACAGCATATTAACACCCGGCATTAACTGTCTTCAATACAAAGAAGTTTCTCGTAAAACAATTGCTGGAATGAAACTATTGCATAAAGAATCTCAAAAGCTTGGAATAGTTCTTGAAATAGAAAACAGGTGTAGACCAATATATGCGCAGATTGGATTTAATGCTAGTTCATTGTATCCTGAGACAATTGATCCTAGTCCGAGATGGGCAGGAAAAGTATCCGCTTTACCCAGATTTGAAGCAGGAATTTTCAGCGATGCAAAAGAAATTGTGAATTTCATCAACCAATTTGAAAATACAAAATTACAGCTCGATATTGAGCATCTTGGTCAGAATGCACAGTATGGAAATATATTTACACTTGCCAATGCAAGAAACGGCATTTTAAGAGCCAGAGATTTAAACAGTGAACAAAGACAAATCCTCAGAACATATGGCATCAATGCCAAAAATAGTGATGTTCTTTTTGACTATTCAAGAATAAATGAAGAAGAAATGAAGTTTTTGAAAAGATTTGGTTATATAATGAGAGAAAATCAGCCGATGGTATATGAAAGAAGAGTTACACTTAAAGATGAACTGGACGAGATACTAAAAAATGGTGCTTCCCTTAGAAGTATAACCCCCGGATTTCAGGCATATCAGGGAATTTTTGATGTACGGGATGGAAAAGAGATATTGACTGTGCTTTCACATTTGCCGGGAATAACTGAAAGATATGTAAAAAACCCCGTAATACGAAAATCACTTTCTGACAAATTAAAACCAGTACATGCTTTAACGCTTGATTTTATGAAAAAAAATGCAATTAATGTTGTTGAGCTGGAGCCTCACATCGATGATGGTAAAAAAGTTGTATTTTACGGACCTTCTTGGTCTGAACAGACAAAAGAAATGACCAGACAAATTAAAGAAAACTTTGAATTGGCTGAACATGGAAAAATTGATATGAGCAAAGGACCTTTTTATCTGAATTAAATCATATTCCTTCCTGATCCCTTAGCATCTCGAACAATCCTTTAGGCAGAACAGGTTTTCCGTTCTTAATGACATATCTGTAAGGTAAAATAATATCTTCGCCATCCTTCAATTCTAATTCAATCGTATCCTTGAATTCAATTTCGCTCAATTTCTTTCCATCTAAAATCATCTTAGTAACTAAAACAGCAGTATCAGTACTCAGCTGTTCTGAACCTAAGTTTCTCATTTCGCATTTTAATTTATGCAGAATTTTAGTCCTTCCTTTTGGAGGATTATCTCCAAGAATGCCCCCAAAAATAAAATAATCAAATTTATTTTTATCAGAATTTACTAATTCTTTGTCCGTGTTCATCTCCAACAGACAGCAGTTCCTGAAATTTAACTGCAAAACACTTTCAGAATGAACCTTTCCGAATTTTTCCAGCTTATGCGCTTCTTTTTTCGGGATATTTGTAAAGATTAAGTTTTCTTTTCCTACAAATTCAGACATATGCCTGTATTCTAAAATACACCATTCCCAAACTTCATCTTCCAGGTGTTCAATGATAAATTTCATATTTAAAAAGAAATCTCTTCATTTAATAAATGTTTAGCCTTGGCCTTTCATCTTTATCTTTTCTGAAATAAGCGATTTGACTGGAACGTATGTCCTCACAGCCATTATGTCAGACCTTGCTGTCAGCGGCTTGTACAAAAACAGGAAAGCCTTATCTGCTTCTGAAAGAAATTTGGCACCCAGACTCTCTTTTATCCTGAATTCAAGGCCCTCTTCTCTGCAGCAAATCCTGAAATTTTCTCCCATCATGCTAAAAGTAATATCTTTATTCCCGAAATTCCTTCTCAATATATTGCCTGGCTTTTTAGACCATGACTCCCTTAAATAATTCAGGTCATCTTCATCTGTAAGCTCGTATCTTGTTTTAAGCTCGAATTTATCTGCCGTCTCATCAAAAGATTTTATGGCTTCCGGAGATCTCATTCCAAGATCGTAGTTTGCATAAAACGGAGTAAAATAAAAGACCATTATATCTCTTAGTCTCTCTTTTTTATCCATGCATATGATTTGTCTTCTATGTTTACCGGAAATGAAAGGAAATCCCACTACATCATCTTTTGAGAAATGATTATAATCCTGAAAACATCCCCCGAACAACGCCCTAATCATGCGTGTTGTCTTGTCCATATCCAGATCTTCATCATTCTCTTCCTGATGAATAATGTGGATAGCTCTTCTGAATATGCTTGCCATGAAACATCAACAAGAAACTATTATTTAAATATTAACTTTTCTTGGATTGTTAACTTTTCTTAAACTGAGCGGACGTGTCAATCAGGTCGACATGGCCCAGGAATAATGCCCTGCAGCAATATCTGTCTAATTTAAGGTCATCTAGTATTTTCTTCTTGTCCTCTCCTTTTGCTGCCCTTTCTGAAAACTGCTCCCACAGATGGGCGACTGGTTTTCCGCAGCTGTAGCATCTTATTGGTATCATCATTTTTTCATCACCTTGCGCTTGATCATCATTTTAATTGTAACTCTCATCTATACGACTTTTGTGTTTTGGCTCTTGCATGACCGCCAGTATTTGGTTTTCTTGGCTCCCTCTGCCTTACATCGGCAACCAGTAATGTTCTGTCGTAATCGAGGAATGTTTTCTTTAATTTAGGATTGTATGCGACTAAGCCTTTAGCAATCGCCAGTCTTGCAGCATCTGCCTGCGAAACAATACCGCCTCCTTTGACCTCGACATCTATGTTAAGTTTTGGAGCCGTGTCTTCCGCAAAAAATAATGGCTCCTGAATCTTCAATCTTATGAATTCAGAGCTTATATTTGAGATTGGCTGGCCGTTGAATCTTACTTTTCCGTTTCCTTCCTCAACTGTAGCTCTTGCGACCGCTTTCTTTCTTTTTCCCGAAACAATTATCTTTTTACTCATAGCTTAGCACCAAGTGATTTGCATATCTCATTTATACTCATGAATTTCACTGTCTGTCTTTTATTAATGTTTGCCGAGTCCAGTGTCTCAAATTTCTTTCCTTCGAACTCTTTTGGAACTCCCATATAACACATAACCCTGTCGAATGCTTTCTCTCCCTTCTCTTTTTTATAAGGAAGCATTCCCCTAATTATCCTTCTTACGAATCTGTCGGGCATCCTCGATACATACGGGCCTTTTCTTATTGTTTTCCTGTTTCTTTTTTGGCTGAATTTAGCGAGGATATTTTCTCTTGAGCCGGACACTGCTGCTTTTTCACAGTTGACAATATCTATCTTCTCTCCCAAAAGAACTTTTTTAGCGGCAAAAGCCCCCATCCTTCCGACAATCAGGTCTGTAGCGTCAATTATCATGCCATCAACCTCACATCTTTTCCTTTTGGATTCTTCTGTAACAATTCGTGTATTGTAATGACATTCCCCTTGGCATTTTTTATTTTGTCTACTGCTGACTTTGAAAATGAAAATGCCGAAATAGTAACTTTTTTATTTATATCTCCTGTGCCTAAGACCTTTCCGGGAACCAAAATGACATCACCGTCTTTGGCATACATATCAATCTTGAACAGATTGACCAATTTTTTCTCTCTTGCAGGAACCATGAGGTCATCAGCCACTCTTCTCCATATATTAGACTTGTTTTCAGAGCTTAATTTATACAAATCTGATGCAAGCGCTTTCAAATAGCTGTTTGTTTTAGTTGTTTTCATAGTTCTTTCAATAATTCGTCTGATTGTGCCTTGAGAACTTCACACGCCTTTTTCATTATGTCTTTTATGCTTAACTGGCCGAACGATTCTACCGTAAGCATGAAATTGCTTTCATTATGTGTCACTTTGATGACATCATCGCATACTCCTTCGACTGCATCAACAAGATTGTGCTCCATTATTTTCTTTTCGCTTATTTTGTTTCCGTCAAATATCTGCGGAGGGAGCTTATCCCTGCATTCATTCAATTTTGAGCTGGCATTGTTGATTTTTATCACAGGTTCATAAGTATGGAAGACAAAAGCAGGAATCCATTTCGCATGTACTCTTCCAAGACCAAGCTGTGCTTTTGCTTCTAATTCCAATTCCTGGCCCTTCAGTAATTTAACGATAGGCATCTCAGGATAAATAGGAACAATCGCAGGGTCTTTTGATTTTAAATCTGAAGCATATACTATGCAAGGACCTTTTGCACTTAATGTTAAAGTTGCTGTGCACTTTGCACATCCTTCTCCTTTGCAGGTGCATTCATTTGGCAGATTGTAGTCATCTAATTTAGTTTTTAATGGAATAAGTCCTAATCTAAGAGATATCATCTCATCATACATCACGGAACTGTTCTGCCTGAATTCGACATCTTCAACTGCCATGACGGGGACTGATTCGATGATTGTTCTTCTTATCGCATTGATGAATGCCGGAGCTGAACCGCTTATCAAAAATACAGCTCTGTTAAATGCTGGTTCCTTTTTTACTAGTTTGATTTCCATGGTTTATACTCTCCTTCCTCTTTTTCCGCCCTTCTTTCTGCAGCCGTCATGCGGAATCGGGGTTACTTCTTCTATAATTCCAATTCTTAATCCCATTCTGGAAAATGCACGGACTGCTGCTTGAGCTCCAGGACCTGGAGTGTTAGGACCATTCTGGCCGCCGGGTGCCTTGATTTTTACATGAATTCCGGTGATGCCTTTCTCGATTGCTATTTCTGCCGCCTTTTTCGCAGCCATCATAGCTGCTGTCGGAGAACTTTCTAACCTGTGCTGTTTTACAACCTGGCCTCCCGATGATCTTGCGATTGTTTCCCTTCCGGTCAGATCAGTTATATGCAATATTGTGTTATTATAGCTTGAATAAATATGAGCAACGCCCCATTTTACAGCCCTTCCTATCGCTGCCGACTGTCTCTTTTCAATCAATTCCTGCGGTGCTGCTTCTGCCATTATTCTGATTTTACCTCAATCATTTCTTTTTTTGATTCTGAACTTTCTTCCACTTTATGCACCTTCATTTCTTCTTTATGTTCTTTTTTTTCTTTTAATTCTTCTTTCTTCTCTGCTTTAATTCCTTCTTTTGATTCTGCTTTCGCTTCAGCTTCCTTCGCTTTTACTTCCTTCTTTGATTCCTTGACTTCTTCTTTGATTTCTTCCTTAGGAACAAGGACTTCTTTCTTTCCTTTTCTTGAAGCTTCTTTCAGTTTCAATATCTGTTCCGGCCTTTCTGGATGATCTTCCTTGGATAAAGGAGATTTTTCGGCAAAAGTCAATTTATGTTCTTCATCTTTTGAAACCAGATAAGAAGGAGAAGTGATTGATTTACTTCCAACCTTGATGTGCTGATGGACAATGAACTGTCTTGCCTGCTTCATTGAATTTGCAAGTCCTTTCCTGACAAGCAATGTCTGAAGCCTTCTTTCCATGATATTGTTTAACTGCAGAGCTAAAACGTCATCCAACTGCGCATTGCTTCCTATTAATGCAAGTGAATGTAATTTGGACAATAATGATTTCTTTTCCTGCTCTGATTGAGGCGAGGAAGATGAAAGCAGTTTCTTGGCCTGCAATGAGAATTTTTTCAGTACAGAACGCATTTTGTATATCTCTGTCTTGTTTGAAACTCCGTAATCCTTGACTATGATTATTTCTGACTCTAATCTTGCCTTATCCCATGGCTTCTTTGGAGCCGAAAATTTCTTCCTGTGTTTTCTTGGGTCGCCCATTTACTTCTTGCCTTTTTCTTCTTTTTTTGCTTCCTTTGCTTTTGCTTCGGAGGCTGCTTTCGCAACGACTGATCTCTTTACCGAAGCAACCTTTCCTTTGTTCTTTCTGAAATTGGAACGTGTTCTTTGTCCTCTCACAGGAGCTCCCTGCATATGCCTCACTCCCCTGTAGCATTTTATTTTTTTAAGCATTCTTATGTCGCTTTCGTGGCTGAATGTCAAATCTGCTCCTGTTAAATGAATATCTTCTCCGGTCTCAAAGTCTTTTCTTCTGTTGAAAAGCCACGAAGGAATCTCCGGTTTCTTGTTTTTCAGCAACAAATCTAATTTATTTACTTCTTCCTCGCTTAAGTCTCCCACTCTTCTTGTCTGGTCTAATTTTGCAATTGCGCAGAAAGCGTTTGAAAGCATGAAAGAAATTCCTTTAATTTTTTGAAGAGCCATTATTAACTGCTTTTTACCATCTAAATCGGTATTTGCAATTCTGACGATATATCTGAAATTAGCAGATTCTTTTTCCACATAAGGTTTTGGTTGTGCAAACTGCTGTGGCTTTTGCTCATGTGATTTTTGATTCTTTTGTTCTTCTGCCATATTAAAGTTCAAGTCAAATAAAGCCAGAATTCACGTTTGTGAACCCTTCGCGCCGTTTTCGACTCGGGTTAATACTAATTTGTGTTTTTAGGTTGTTTATAAAGGTTTTGGTGATTTTGGCTCTGTCCCGAAAGTCGGTAAAGCCAAGAAAATAAGTTATGGCATATCAACCTCAAATACACTTCTGTGCGGATTGTCCGCACAGTTTTGGAGCTGACGCTTGTTTCCTTTCCCATGTGGGGCTATACTCCCCACCCCAGAACAGCCTTACGGCTGTCTGGGTTATATGTTTTATGAATTTAAAGAGATTTGGGACAGAGCCGAATGTGTGGCGGATAAGAAAGATTAGAAAGGTTTATATATTACTAAAAGTAATAGTACTATTACATAAAGTAATAGTATGGAAAGCGACATAAAAATTTTGGAGCTGTTGATAGAGAAGAGAAATGAAAGATTTACAATCAAAAAAATAGCTGAAACCTTGGGGATAAACTACAGGATTGCACATGAAAGGACAGCCGTGCTGGAAAAAGAGAGATTAATAAAGATTACAAAAGCAGGCAATTCGAAGATTTGTGAATTTGCAAACAATTTCAATTCTAAAGTCTATGAGACTGAGTTTCTAAGGAGAGAGGAATTATTCAGCAGAAACAAGGATTTTATGGTCTTAAGAAATAGGCTTGCAGAATTGAATTTTGTTTTTGTTGCATTGGTATTTGGCTCTCACGCAAAAGGAATAGCAGACAAGCATTCAGATATTGATATTTTGACAATCGGGGGGGATGAAAAAGCGATAAGAGCAAACTTATCTCTTTGGCCTGAAAAAGTTCATCTAACCGCTGCAACATATGAAGATTTTATCACTATGGCGAAAAGCAGAGAATTTACAGTAGTAAGCGAAGCAATTAAAAACAACATTATATTGATAGGTATAGAGGAATATTATAGGTTGCTCAAAAATGCTGGATACTGATAGAATAAAGGAAGCTGAAAGGAATGTAAGTTCCTATTTACGAGATGGTCTGCTCAAAAAAACAGATCCGAACAAGAAAGTAATAGATATTCTTTTGAGAAATGCAAAGGAAAGCTTGATAATTGCTGAAGAAACAAGTCAGAAAGGAATCTCAGACTTGTGGGTCATTGTATGCTCTTATTATGCGATGTTTTATTATGCCAATGCTATTCTGTTGAAGCTCGGCTATAAAGTAGGCGAGAAAATTGCTCATAAGGTGACCTCTGATGCTCTAATTGTTTATGTTAGAGGAAAACTTAAAAAATCATTGATAGAAGAATATGAGGAAACACAAAAGGAAGCTCTCAACATTGCTGGCGTGAGGGCAGATGAATTGATAGAATCATTTGACCTTGAAAGAAACAAAAGAAGCTTTATCCAGTATGCAACCACAGAAGCTGAAAAGCATTCCAAATCCAAGACATCGCTTCAAAGAGCAAAAGATTTCGCCAAAGAAATGGATAAATTGCTCATATCATGAACTGAGAAATTCTGCTACAAAGGACATTGATTTTCTTATTACTAATATAAAAATGTGACTTTTCTTAAACTTTTTCGGTCGTTTTTACTAGTATAAACATGTTCTAAATTTTTGAAAAGTTGCGGATTTGGGGTGTTTTTGCCCTATTTCGCCCCACTTTCCGCAACTTTTGAGTAAATGGGTTTTATAAATTAGAAAAATAATTAGTGGAAAATGTCAAAAACTCGTTATGTTCAAGTAAGGGTCAATCAAGACCAACTAGAAAGAATCAAAAATAACGCTTCTGCAAAGGGTTACAGAACAATCTCTCATTACGCAAGAGATTTGATGCTTGAAAAGAACCTTTTCTTTGAACGAAAGTTTGAAGAAATGTATCAAGAAGTTCTTAATATTTCTAAGAGAATTAAATAAATTACTGCTCTATTTTCATATTTTCATCGCCGATTATTTCGAGTCCTTCCATGTTGCTCCACAAACAAGTAATAATTGCAGATGTTTCTTGTTCATTATTCATATCGAGTAATTTGAGCATAGTCTTTTTGGAAAGAGCTTTTGATTTCTTTACTGAATCTTGAGCATCATTTCCCTTAATCAGAGATATTACAACCAAATTTGAAGGTTCGATAATCGTTTTTGCAGTCTTGTCTTTTAATGGGGTCGCAGAATGTTCTTGCTCCACCAAAAATATAAATGGAACATTGTAACCAATGAAACAGCCATCCTTACAGGATTTACCAAGAGATTTAGCAGACCAACAAGAACGAGCGTACACAATTCTTGAATCGAGCAAGTTGTGATTTTTATTTTCCTCAATGAGCACTTCTTCACTCCCGCCCATTTTATCTCCCAATATTTGAGATTGAGTTCCGTGAGCGTTGAAAACTACCAAAGAAGGGTTATTTGTTTTAATCATTGCTGTGAAATTTTCTTTTGTCAATCTTGGTCTGCACAAATCAAGAACTTTGAAATTTTTTCCTTCAGCTGTTTTTATTATTTCTTCAGAATAATGAAACAAATATTCCATGGCATCATCGTATTTTGACCTCGTTATGAGTATTGTTGGTTTCATTCTTCTGCTAATGTTCTTGCCAATGCTCCCGTAGAAAGTGCTTTGATGAATTTTAATTGCATTTTTACAATTTCCCGTCCAATGTCATCTTCATCTTCAACATGTTCTTTCAATTCATCTCTATCAAATGTACCCATGGCACCGATAGATAATTTAAGATTTTTTGGTAAACTAGTATCAAGTCTCCAAAGAACTAACTTCTTTATTTCGGGATCCATTTTCTCTTTCATAGTATTCCTAGTTTCTCCAATTGTATCAGTATTTTCTTGCCTAATTCAGAATCATTTTTTATTTCTATTGTTGCGGTATTCCATGTAAACGGCTTGTCATCAATAACGGCGATTACATCCTCCGCTCTTATTTTCTCAGGGATGTTAGCGAATATGCGCAAATATTTGTCTTTTTTGTCAATCATGTCCAACCAACTACCACAACACAATATTCAAAACTGCCTTTATTTAAATATATGTTAAGTTGATTTAAATATGTTTTGGTAAGCTATTTGCTTCAATACAATCCTCGAGTTCAACTCCGTAATCCCGACACAACTTTTATTAAGACAAAGGCTGTAACATCATTTATCTCAAAGTTCAAATGCTGAAAAGCGTTATTCTTTGAGAAAACAACAAAAAGTGCGAAATAAGCACCCTGAACAGATACCAAAGATAAACCATAAAGAGCCGTTAGAAAGGCCATAAATGTGTTTAAAGACCATTTAAGCGATTCTCAAGAATAAGCATGAAAAGGGCGAATGCCGAGAGTTGAACTCGGTCCGAGAGCTCCACAGGCTCCCATGCTAACCGTTACACTACAACCGCCATATTCTAAAGAGGTAAGAAATTGATTTATAAGGTTTTGCCATGATACTATTGCCGACCAAGTACCGCACCCATGCTAAATTCTTTTCGTATTAATTAATAATTAAAAGCTATTGTCGTTTTTAAAAGATTGTGCTAACTTAATTCAGAATTACAATGTTTGTGCAGTCTTTCTTGTCTGCATTCTATCTATTATTTTATTCACAAGATAAGGCGCAATAAAGGCTACGACATAAACAATGGCGATGACAAAAGCGTTCTGTGTCAGCTGCCCCCCAAGCAAAACCTTATCCAAAACAGATGTGACGTTTATCACAATAAAAATGTTAATTACAGCCAAAGCTGGAATGAATACTCCTGCAATGACATGGTGCTTTGGATCGACATTTTCAATATCGGTTAATAACAGATTAAAGAAGAACCCAAATGTTAAAGCCAATAATCCTATAATAAAATATAATGTTAATGCATCCTTGACTGTCAATAGAAACGGTATCAAAACGACAGAAACAACCATATTTGCAACGATAGATATGATTAAAGTCAGCCAATAGACGACTGGATTCATCTGTTTTTGGAAGTAAATCTTTCCGGGGTCGTCTTTGCCATGCAGGATGTTGGCAGCTTTCATAATTTCATCTCTGCTCCACCCTTTTTCTGCAAGTCTGTCTTCGATTGGAACTGGCATATTGATTGTAGCGTAAAGTGTGTATAAAAACCTTGCGATAAATCGCTTTATTCTGCAGTGAGTTCCCCGGCCGGATTTTATTCGTAATAATGACGAACTAAAAACGTTTTTGCCGCCGGCTCGACCCTTGCTTGTCTGGCAAACTGCCGTTTCCCCGTAAGGGACATCCCCCTCCGGCAAAATCTTCATTCTATTTATTGGGTCTCACGTAATGGCGGCAAAAATAATCATTAATCACTCTTTCGGCTTAGAATAATTAATAGCAAAATCAACAAAAGCCTTGGTCTTGTCATAATAGTCATGTATTGAATCAATGTTCAGTTCAACAATCCTGTTGTTTTCAAGAATTGCTGACATTGTAACATGTCTTCTAAATTCCTGCCTTCTTGTGAAATTTGCCTGGTCAATCTTCCTCATCAGCAGATAAAAATCTATATAATCATTAAATTCTGCGCTGTTTTGGAAGTAGCGTTTCAATACTTCAATCTTCTTCGCCCTGGCGGCAGGCGATTCATCAATCTTCTTCGTTTCTTTCAGATACCAGACAAGATATTCAAATGTAAAATCAAAGCAGGATATCAGCCTTTCGAGAATATTTTTTATCACATCGACAGTTCTTGTGTATTTCAATGAAACATAGATCATATGGTCTGCGCGCTTTAATTCCCCCACTGCTTCCTCTAAAAATTCATTCATTTGACACCACACTGCTGATCTTTTCATTAAATTCTGCTGCCTTTTCTATAAATGACTTGACATCTTGCTCAGAAATGATCTTTATGTCCTTGAACTGGCTGTCGCAAAGAACAAATTTTCTGTCTCTTGAGAACTCCACTGCTGATTTTTTATGATGTTTGCTTAAGTTGTTTATTATTTCTATCGTATTAAGATAATCTTCAAATCTGTATTTTTTAACAAGGTTTTGCTTAAAGCTGTTTATCTTTGATTCAGTTGTTTCATGAAAAGGAGGAATGGTTTTTTTGTTTCTTTCTGAAACGAGAAGCATTGAAACAGAAGACATAAAGGAATTAAAAATGTGGTCGGAAATTGATAATAAAGTTTTGGGCTCCTTAATCAACGGATAGGTTGTATTAAGAAGATATTTTGCCATTTGAATTGATTTTAGAGCACTCCGCCTAGACTGAACAATCTTATCCATAGAAGAATTGGTAAGGGTCGGGTATATTTAAAGATTATGTGGTTAGAAGGCTTAAAACGGCTGTTTACGGCTTTTTCAGCAGATGTATTGCCTTTGCAATATCCCCGAAAGAATCGTCTAAAGCTGCCCGTGCGAATTCTTTTGAAACACCTGCCTGTGAGGCGACCAATTCAATATCTTCTTCAGTGACCTGTGTTATTGCTTTTGTCTCTTCGCCTACAACCTGATATGTTGTCTGCCCCATCATGTTTACTTTTGTCACTTTCGGATTCTTGATTAAAATATCCCCTTCGCTCGTTCTTATTATGACTTCAGTAGAATCTATCTCTTCCTGATGAATCCCCATCTTTTTCATCATGTGGCCAAGCTGTTTTGGATTTACTCCGGGAAACATTTTTTACACTCCAAAAATTGAATTTCCGTAGATATGAAGAATTATCTCAAAAATGACAACCAAAGCAATTAAAATAATAACAACTTCAGGTTTTAATGCTATCTTTGATTTGAATTCATCAAAATACCTTGTGATTCCTGCCCCTGAGCTTGGTAATGTTATTTTGTCGTTTGCCATGATTAAAAGTGGTCGGATGCAAATAAGCCACCTTTTGTAGGAACCTTAAATGTTGCATTGTGCAACGATGCTCCTTTTTAGCATTTAACTAAGCGTCGCGGGATGGTACGTTTTTTGCAAAACGTATCTCACTGGACTTGCACCAACCAGGACTCGCCGTTTCATCCGTATTCTTGTAAACGTCAGGTGTTTTACACCATCACACTTAAACAAGCCGGTATCGTTTCTGTGCGGTTGCCGCAGATTTCTCCGCATGCTTTAACAGCACTGGCACTTTCTAGGGTGGGCGGACTTTCCTCGTTTCCGAAGCTAATTATGCATCCTACCGAATATTAAGAATTGGGAGTGGTTTATAAAACTTGTTGATAGAATCGAAAGATTTAAATATTCTCACTTATCTTCACATAAATACACAGGAGGTATAAACATGGTGAATGTAACATTATCCATACCATCTGAACTAAAACACAAGATGGATAGTTTTGAAGAAATAAATTGGAGTGCAGTAGCCAGAGAAGCATTTGATGAGAAGGTCAATGACCTTGAATTCATTAAAAAATTCAAAGCAAAAAGCACCATTACGGAAGCTGATGCAATAAAGTTCGGAAGAGAGCTCAATGCAAATCTTGCAAAAAGAAGGATAGCGTAATGGATTTAGTAATAGATGCAAACATTCTGTTTGCCGCTTTAATTAAGAAAGGGAAAACAGAAGAACTGCTGTTTAAGGATAATCTGCACATTTTTGCTCCGGAATTCATATTTGAGGAATTCGAAAAATATTCCAGTTTGATTCTTGAAAAAACTGAACGATCTAAAGAAGAATTTGAAAAATTAATTGAGATTCTTAGAAAAAGAATAAAGATTATTTCAAGTGAGGAGACTGAAGAATATCTTATTGAAGCTATAAAAATATGTCCAGATAAGAAAGATACTGATTATTTTGCCTTGGCTTTAAAAATGAACTGCGCTATATGGAGCAATGATAACACTATAAAGGCAAAACAGAATAGAATTGATATATATTCAACTGAAGACTTGATGAAGCTAATTTAGATTAGAATTTTTGCCGGCAATACCATTATGTATCTCGCCGATATTTATTTGAGAAGGATAATTAATCTTTCCTTTTCATTTAAAAAGAACTATTTTTTCCCGAAAACAGCAATCTCGAGCTCTTCCTGACCATTCTGAAATTTAATCTCTTTAACAAGTTTGACATTCTTTGCCAGTTTTTTCAAATAACTTAAATTCTTCCCCAAAACAACAACCTTCCCTTTTTTATTCAATAATTCTTTAACCTGGAAAAAGAAATCATCATAAACTTTCTTTATTTGCTGTTCAGCCATATTTGCGCTGGGACACGGAATATTCGTTACAATCTCGTCAACACAGCCTTTCTTCCTGAATTTGAAGTCAATCCATTCTATATCCTGCCTTGTAAATTCAATTGATTTCTCAACCGAAGCAATTTTGGCATTTTTCTGAGCACACTTAACATCACTCATTGCCGGACTGCTGAGAACAATCCTTGATTTAGTCTTTTTAATATCTTTATCGATTTTATCAAAATTAAATTTCAAAAACTTACTAAACGCAAAGTTCTTTTTAGAGAAATAATTAGGGCTTCTTTTTGTTAAATACAATGCCGCTTCAATTCCAGTTTCGCCAGAAAGACAAAATGGATCCAATAATGTTTCACCTTCTTTTAATTCGGCAATTGTCAATAAAATATAATTAATATTTGCATGATAAGATTTTGGATTCGCAAAAACTCGGTAATCTCTCTTGCTTAGATTAAATCCCGCATAATCAATTCCAATATAAGCATTATTATTGAAAGCATAAACATAAACAATATAATCTGGACTATCCATAGAAACTTTAATCTTTCCTTTGAATTGCTCGTAAATAATCTCGCCTAAAACAGGCTCAACTTCCTGTGAACTTAAATCAACATCTCCCTGTTTTGCGAACTTAACACGAAATGTCTTATTCTTGGGAATAATTGAAGTAAAATTTACTTTAATTTTGTTAATATCATCAATTTTATTAAGTTTAATTTTCTCCAATAATGAACAAACTTTGATTAAAGATTGCGTTTTATAACAAAGGTATGCAAGTTTTTGTTCGTCACAATCAAACAAAACAACAGAATCTTCTGTTTTGGTCTTTACTTTAATTAGTTCTTCAATCTCATCAGAAGAATACTTTTCTAATCCTGAATTAGTTACCGCAAACGCCTTCATGAAGTAATTAAGAACAACTCATTTTAAAAAGATTTAGGTCTGCATCTGGATTTATAACTCTCAACACAGTCGGCTTTTATAATCTCCAGCGAACCTGAAACATCGGGGAATACTTTATATACCGCTTCAAAAGGTTTAATAGATGCTCTTTGATTACAACCGCAGTAGCAAGAAACTCTTGCTGAAGTAACGCTATCTTTTGTTTCTGGCAGTTCTTCTGTTTCGAGAATTTGATTTACTCTGACTCCGATTTCAGAATGTCTTTTTCCTATTATTACCTGTTCAGTCATAGAACTTCACGTAAGGAACTATTATTTAAGGCTTATGTTCATAGATTAGTCCAGTCGCAGCACCCCGGCAAAATTATCTTCGTAATAATTACAAACTGATTAAAAGTCACTGCAATTCAACTTTTTATTCCACATAACTTACTGGAAAACTATTCACCCGCTATTTTCGTTGCAGAAACAACTTCATCTCCTTGCTCAAGTTTCATCATTCTGACTCCCTGCGTATTTCTGCCTATGATGTTGATTCCCTGCACAGGAGTTCTTATTGTAATTCCATTCTTGGAAATAATCATCAGTTCGTCATTATTATCGACACAAAGTGAAGTAACAACGTGTCCGTTCCTGTTAGAACACTGAATATTAATAACTCCAACACCGCCTCTTCCAATCAACCTGTATTCTTCAACTTCCGAACGTTTTCCAAATCCATTCTCTGTAATTGTAAATATAGTTTTTCCAGCTTCACAAATTAGCAAAGAAACAACTTCATCTTTATCTTTCAATGAAATTCCTTTGACGCCTTTTGACGTTCTTCCTATAGAACGCGCATCCTCTTCGTGGAATCTTGCGGCATTTCCATTTTTAGTTACAAGCATCAGCTCTTTATTCCCGTCTGTTAATTTAGCGCCGATTAACTCATCGCTATCTTCTAAAATAATTCCTTTAATGCCTCCCTGCCTTGGTCTTGAATATTCCATCAGATTTGTTTTCTTCACTGTTCCCTGTTTAGTCGCCAAAACCAAATAATGCTGCTCATCGAATTTATCAACCGGAATGAAAGCAGAAACATGCTCATTTTCCTTCAAATTCAATAAATTAACTATCGCTTTTCCTTTAGCTTGTCTTGAACCTTCAGGAATTTCATAAACTTTAAGCCAATGCACAGTTCCTAAATTTGTGAAAAACAATATCTGAGAGTGAGTATTTGCAGTAAACAAATCTTCGATATAATCCTCCTCTCTTGTTTCTGCTGCGATTATTCCTTTTCCCCCTCTTTTCTGCGCCTTATAGGTATCAATAGGTATTCTTTTTACATAACCTGCATGAGAGATAGTGACAACGACATCCTGCTTTTCAATCAAATCCTCCTCAACAACATCATCGGCATCTCCTTCAACAATCTGCGTCCTTCTTTTATCACCGTATTTTTCCTTGACTTCAGCAAGATCTTTCTTAATTAATTGCATCACCTTAGGCTCTGATTCAAGGATAGATTTCAATTCTACTGCATAATTTTTCAGCTGCCTTTCCTCTTCCCTTATCTTTTCCTGCTCCAATGAAGACAATTTCTGCAGCTTCATATCGAGAATTTCTTTTGCCTGTATTTCAGAAAGTCTATAATCTGAGATTAACATACTGGCTGCTTCCTGCGTTCCTTTTGACTTTTTGATTTTCTGGACAACTTCATCTATATTGTTCAATGCAATAATCAATCCTATCAGAATATGAAGCCTTTCTTCTGTTTTTTTAAGCTCAAAGCGTGTCCTTCTTGTTATGACATCCTTTCTGTGCAGGATATAATTAACCAAAAGATCTTTTAAGTTCAGAACTTTAGGCTCTCCCTTGACAATTGCTAAATTGATGATTCCAAACGAACTTTCCAGTGCAGAATGCTTGTACAATTGGTTTAAAACAACTTCAGGATTGGCGTCTTTCTTGATTTCTATGACAATTCTCATCCCGTCTCTGTCACTTTCATCCCTTAGATCAGAAATTCCTACAATTATCTTGTTCCTTACTGCATCTGCAATCTGTTCTATCAAACTTGATTTGTTAACTTGGTACGGAATCTCGGATATGATTATTCTCTGCCTTCCGCCGTGGACTTCAACTTCTGCTTTGGCCCTTACAACGACAGAACCTCTTCCTGTTCCATAGGCATCTCTTATTCCTGATTTTCCAATTATTGTTCCGCCGGTTGGGAAATCAGGGCCATAAACATATTGTATTAAGTCAAATGTTGAAAGATTTGAGTTATCAATCAAAGCAATTCCTGCATCACAAACTTCAGAAATATTATGCGGCGGCATGTTTGTGGCCATCCCGACTGCAATTCCTGAAGAGCCATTGATTAATAAATTTGGAATTCTTGAAGGGAGAACAACCGGCTCTTTCAATGAACCGTCAAAATTAGGAATCATGTCAACGGTTTCTTTGTCAATGTCTTGCAGCATTTCTTCTGCAAGAACATTCATTTTTGCCTCGGTATATCTGTATGCAGCAGCTGAATCTCCGTCAATTGAATTGTGAACGAATACTCCTGCAGCTAAAGCGAAGTTGTGGGTATTGTCGATTGTTACATCATAAACGTCTTCTCTTTGCGAAAGAATTTCTGTTCCCACTATTTTATGATTCCAGATTTTTGCTTGTTCAAGTATATCTGAGAAATTATTAAAATAATCTAAAGCTTTTCCAATTTTTGGAACACCATTATTGATTCTTTCTCTTTCATATACTTCTGGAGTTACTTCAGAATATTTTGCATTTAATGAACTGACATAACTTAATATTTTTTTCCTTAATACTTTGTTCTTGTACGATGGATCTTGCCATTTTTTATGCAAAGCAACCTTTGCTTTTTCTGCCAATTGTTTCATAAATTCTGGATTTTCGCTGAGTCTTTGTCTGTTCCTAGCTTTTACTCCCTCAACAAATCTTTTTCGGAATTCAATGTCTTGCCACTGCTTAATTGCCTTTTCACGATGAAGTTCTTTTACTTCCTTGCTTTCCCACAACTTCTTGGCCATCTTACTAAAGTGATCTTCGGGGAATTTCATTCTGTACTCTTCATTCTCCCAAAGTTCTCTTGCCTGCTGACTCATATCTTTTCTATACTGCTCATCGTGCCATAGATTTTTCATTGATTTAGATATGAGTTCCCTATGTCCTGGTTTTGCCCATATGCTTTTAGATTCCTCAGAAGTGAACTTCCTAAGAGAAGGATCTCTTTTCTGCCATCGTCCTTTCATTTCTTTAGATTTTAATTCGCTCATTAATTTCTGATATTCTTCATTATTCCATAATTGCTTTAATCTTCTCCTATTTTCTTCCCTTATCTCTGGATGATTCTTTAGGAATTCAGAAGTTGCTCTCTTAAGCATTCTTGTCATATTCTCTTTATATTCTGGATTTTGCCAATTTATCTTATTTCTTTCAGAAAGTAGTTTTCTTGCCTTTTGCTTGTTTTCTTCATTAGACCAAAATTTCTCTCTTCCTTCACTTAATTTTCTACGGTATTCTGGATTCTTATGCAATTCAGATGCATGTTTTGCATGCAACCTCCAATGGTCTGGCCACAGCATCCTCTTTATGTTATCTGGATTGTTGTTTAATTTATTGAAATCTATGTGATGCCGTATTTTCCCTGAATTTCTTGAATAAATGTTGCCTCTTATATTCCATTCATCTGCGAGAATATGAGCGCCGACCCATTTATTTGACTTTGGCTGGAGAATCACATGGTAGCCAATTAATTCCGGCTTTATGCTGTCTTCTTTTGTAGATTCTCTTGTGTAAAGAGGCATTAATGACTCTTCAGGTTTCAAATGTTGTGCTTCTTTGTAAGTTCCATTTCTCAACATGAATCGATGGTCTAATGTGCATTTTATTTCTTCACCATTATCAAGAATAATTTTAATTATCTTCTGCTGTTTTTTTGTTAGTCTTGGATTTTTAATTTCGGCTATTTCTACAAGACCTTCAGAATTTACTGCATAAGTGTAATTTTTCTTGCCTTGCTTATGTTCTTCTACTAATTCCTTGAAGGATAAATCTCTGCCATCAGTAAGTTTTACTTTTGTATCTGCTGTGAAACAACCGAAATTTCCTTGTCCATGCACTAAAGGGTAACGTAAACTCCAAGGCTGAGCCATTCTAACCATAGAATCGTAAACTGCAATGTCTCCATGAGGATGATAGGCCGCAAGACAACTGCCCACTACAGAAGCTGATTTTTTGAACTTAGCACTGTGTTTTAGGCCAAGTTCATCCATAACATATAGAATCCTTCTATGAACAGGTTTTAGGCCATCTCTTACGTCTGGAAGGGCTCTTCCGACTATTACTGACATGGCGTAATTCATGTAAGATTGCACCATTTCGTCTTCTATTTCACGAAGTACAACCTTTTGCTCTGCTTGCTGTTCCTGTTCCATTTTAAGCCCTAATTCAACCACAAAATAATGTTTATTTTGAAGCTTAATTTCTTTATAAAAGTATGCTTTGTATAAGGGCTTTACAGAGGCTATAGAGGTGTTCTACGAGGGTTTAACGGATTAAGTTTGGTAATTATTTTCTATATAGCGATTAATGTCTAGAAACTATCTGCTCTTTAGCTTTGTAGCTATGATTGCAATAAACACACTTCTTCCTTCTGTCTTCAATGAAAATTGTATTAGTACCATATTTCATTCTATGCTTGCATTTTGGACACTGAAGTAAAAATTCATATCGATTCATTTGTATACCTCATCATGATGACATAGTCTCCAAAATATAACCAAATCATTTTGTTTATCATATCTGAATAAGAGTACAAAACTTCCATTTATATGAACTCGTTTAAATTCTTGCAAAGGACTCCTTAAATTCTTGCAATGATCAATATCTGTGCAATTGACAATTTCGTCAAACTTATTTAAAACAATAGAATATTTTACGTTATCTTTCTTTTCGAGTTTAAGAAGTATTTTTTTAAGTGTTTTTCCTAATTCAACCTTTCTCAAGTTCCTTCCTCAAGGAAGCGACATCTTTATAGCGAATAAATTTCGCAGTTTTTTTTAGCTTAAGCATCTCTTTGATAAACTCAGGTCTTAACTCAGGTTCTAAAATTTCGTCTTCGTATTGCTGCGCCATAACGTCAATGGCTTCGCTCTTATCATTAAGAGAGAATTTTGCCTTGATTATGTTCAGCACACGATTCGTGTTTTCTCCTATATTTATCATTGCTTGCACCATATATATATGACATATATGCCACATATATTTAAGCTTTTTGCTTCCTTAAATAGATAAGAATTCTTCAGTTTATAAGCCTCACGCGCGGTTGTCCAGTGGGAACATAAATTAAAATTCCAAACCATGTCGGGATTATTCCTTTTTCTTCTTCTTTTCTTTAATCATGCTTTCCAATTCTGGATTTAACTCTCTTTCATTTGGCTCAGCTGAGCTTTGCTCAGATTGAGCTTCTGTTTCTTTTTCAGAAGTCTCTTCTGTCTTGCTCTCTTCCAGAACTTCCTCTTCCTGCGGAGATAATTTCTTATTTTCTTTGATGAATTCTTTAACCGGATTCTCTCCTTCGGAAGTTTCTTCTTTGACTGCATCTTCATCAAATCTCAATGGTTCTTTTTCAGACTCTATATCCTCAAAAACTTCAAGACCATCGACATGTTTCTTCCCTTCATTCTCCAAACGGACATCTTCTTTAAGGCCGTATGTTTCCAATCCTACCTCTCCGCCCTGTTCTGAAAATTTAGTCTGGACGACTTCCTCAACATCTTTGATGTCCTTGAAAATTTCTTTTACCCCTTTGTCCTTCGGCAGATCGAAATAATCGAAGAACTTTCCTGTCACTTTTACATAAAATGTCCTTCCGTGCTTTTCTTTTGAAACAAAACCAAGCCTTTCCAATTCAGATATGTGCTCATATGCTTTGTTTGTCCTTATCTTGATGACTTCACTTTGCGTTGCCGGCTGCTTCCATGCGATAACGGCAAGAGTCTCTAAAATTGATTTTCCCAACTCAGTGTGCGGATTGATTCTTTCAACAGAGCCCATGTATTTTTCATGGACAGTTAACTTCCATGCATCCCCTTCTTCAATAATCAGTAAAGGAGATTCTCTTTCTTCATACTGTTTTTTTAATTCTTTCAAAGCAGAATGAACATGTTCTAATGAAGCTTGAGCTAATTCTGTTAGTTCTCTTTCAGAAACTGCTCGTCCAATTGCAAACAATATCGCTTCCAATCTTTTAATTAAGTCGGTCACTTTATCACCCTATACTTACTTTTCTCCAATTTTATTTCTTTTGGTTGATTTGGAAGATCTTTAGTCATATTCTCTACAAATGGTCTTAATTGTTCTTCAGAAATGCCGACACTTTTTGACAGCTCAGCAATATCCTTGGATTTTTCTTTTAATGACAGTAAAATATTGTTTCTCAGCATACGGACCATATTTTTAGTCAATATCGCATGCTTGCCAACCAGATCCTCTATCCTTAACTTATATGTTTTAAGGCCTTCATCAATCTTGTGGATTGTCGCCTGAATGCTAGACAAGTAATTTGAGAGTTCATTTGCGCTGAAAGAGATATTCATCGGCTCTGTTACTTCTATGAAGAACGGCATATACTCAAAACAGAAGTCAAAAACATTTGTTTTCTTTTGGACGCCTATGTCAAAATCAAGCGTAGAAATAAAGACATCTTTCCCTGTGTCCGGAGGAAGATCTTTCAGCTCCTCCTTTCTCAGTTTTCTTGGCTTGTCTATGTTCTTGTTCAGTACGAAATATTTAGAATGGCCTTTTTGGTCTTTGCTATTTCATATATTCTCGACATAACTGTCAGAGATCTGCTTTGCATATTCTTTTGATTTCGTCAAGACCTGGAACTTGGCATTGAAAATCAGTCCTTCAGATCCTGATTCAAATGAATTTTCCTTGGGCTTTTCTTTAGAAACTTCTTTCTTTTTCTCTTTTTTCCCGAAATCAAACAGCCCCATTTTACCCTCTAATTTGAATTATTTAAGTGGTTTAAAAAGCTTCCTATGTCCTGGAGAACAGCAAGAACAGTGTTGTCAAAGTCATTATTGTTCCTATGAAATAAGGCACTAATTCCTCTGCTTTTCTCTGGGATGATTCAAAAACAACTGTTGACAATGCATATGGTTTCGCAGAGTTAAATATGTTTTTCGGCTGAGGAATCAATGTTTCAGAACTAGCTGCATCCTTGACAGAATCTGTATTCTTTGAAGACGTCTTAGGTTCCTTAACTTCTTCCTTTGTCCGGATTTGTTTCCCGCAGATACTTTCAATATTGTTGTAAACTTCAATATCCCTCGAATCTTCCTCTCCAAATCCTTCGACGATAATCTTATAGTCTCCACTCTTTAATTTGTTATCGCAATTCGGAAATATTTGAACAGGTAAAGTTAAATCCTGTTCGGAATACTTCTCAAGCAATTTAAAGCTTAAAACTTTAGAGATCTTTTCCTTCGAGCTTTCGATCCACAAAGAAACAACTTGTTTTGTGCTGTCTCCCCTATAAGCCTTTATCTTGACCCTGATCAACTGGCCGAATTCAGCTTTCTTGTCTTTTCCTAAATCATATATCTGCTCTATTTTAACAGAAGAATCCTCTATGTTTGAACTTGCTGTATCTTTTACCGCGACCAATTTCTGAAGAACATTGTTATCTTTATTGGAATCGTTGCAGCTCGGAACAATCTCTGCTTTCAGCAGATAAGTTCCCTGGTTCAGGTTGGGATCGTAACTTAACGTCTCAGAATTGCTTAGATTATGATTTGCATCGGCATAAGACCTCACAACATTTCCGTAAATATCCTGTATTTCTCTTTTGATTGTGATGATTATGTTCTGTTCTCCTATTAATCTCTGAGTCTTGACTTTCCACGAAAAATCATACTTGTCTTCAAAAATCAAGCCTGAAATTATCAAAACAGACCAGTCACAGATATTAGAAACAATGTTTTCTTTTCCAGGACTGGGAAATGTTTCCTTCCAGATATCATTTCTTAACCCTATCGAATATCCGTTTTCATTGCCGCCCATTATAAATGAATAAGTAAAGTTATCCTGAACCTGTCCTGTTTTGTTTTTTAATGCGATTGTTTCGCCAGTGTTTGAAAGAGAGAATGTGCTGTCGAATAACGTTTCAGTATAATTCGGATAATTAGCCAAAAAAACAAGCGGATCTTCGGCAACGACCGCATATTCTTCTGAATTCAGCATATAATCTCCAAGAACTGAAACGATATTATGATTTGTTCCGTCTTCAAAAAATTTCCAGCTTTGAATGTTGATTGAACTGTTATTTTCGTTGTAAATCTCAAGCCATTCCCTATCATCATCGGAGCCTACAACATCATACATGATTTCATTGAATTTTAATCCGTAGCTGGAGCAAACTAAGAGAAAAAAGACAGCGAAAAACATTAACCCCTTCATTTTAACACCTCAAATGTGTCACTATTTAAAAATACTCACAAAACATTTTAAATACTTTTAAGTAATTGTACTTATAGGGGGGTAACAAGGATGTGGCCGTTTAAAACAAAGAAAATAGAAACACTTCAGCTTCCGCCGCTGCCGGGCAAATTTGATAATGAAGATATATCCTTATTGCCGGAAGAAATCCCCGAAGAGATTCCTCCGTTGGAAGAATTGAAGAATGAGCAGCAGGTAAGCCCTGATATTGAGGGAGAACCTATGCCTGAAACAGAGATGCCTTTCCAACAGGTAAATATTGCCAAGAAACAAAGATTTGTCATGCCTTCTTCTGAAAAATTCATCACGATGGACAGATATAAGGAAATATTGACTCAATTAGTGAGCACAAATGAAGAACTGAGCAGTGTTGATTCTGAATTTTCAAGAGTCATGAAATTAAAAGAGGAAAAAGACAGCGAGATTGATGCTCTTCAGAATTCACTGGAAGAAACAAGCAAAAAAATGATGCTGATGGAGAACACATTGTTCGGAGGATAAAATGGAAGAAAAATCAACATTCATAAAAATAGACAGGTTTGAGACGGCGATGTCTGCTCTTTCTGCAATAAAGAAAAAGCTGATGGAAGCGCAGGCCACGCTGAACAAGATAAATGAAGTGAAGCAGGAAGAAGATGCTGCTGTCCAGAAATGGACGTCTGATCTGGCTTCTGTACAGTCAAAAATTGAAAGTGTTGAAGCGGAATTGATGAAAGAACAATAGAAATGGCAAAAGAAAACAGTTATTTTGTAAAAATAAATGACCCGAAAAATTCCAGAAGGGTTGCATTAGAAAGCACGAGGGATATACTTAAGATTCTGCAGAGCAATGAAGATTTCAAGAAGATAAAACATAAAAAAATGCTTCTTCTGAATCATTTCAGGAAAAGTGCAGATGACATCAGGACATTGATTGACAATCTGAAGAAGATGCTGCCCAAAGCGAAAATTGAAACTAAAAAATCATTTGCTGCAGAAACCATGAAAAGGCCTCATACGGAGGTCAACAAGCTTGAGCAGGAGCTTGCAGCTATCGAAGAGAAATTAAGTTCTTTGTAGATCTTTTGCTAATTTTTAGGTTGCAGGCATTATTACGAGAATTTGGCCGGGGATTAAGCTAGTTCGTGCTTAGTCCTGCTTTCTTCTAAAGATTGCGTACCCCGGCTAGATTTTAATCGTACTACTAACAAAACAATAAACAACCTTAGCAACCTTTAAATATCATCTTTTTTCTTACTAGACTTATGTGGGCAACGCCCGAACTACGTTCGTGTGGGTCCACGCTCTTTACATTCGCGTGGGAGTAGCGAAGTGGTCAAACGTGACAGCCTCAAGAGCTGTTGGCTTAGTGCCTTCGCAGGTTCGATCCCTGCCTCCCACAGTTTTTATCTAATCTTATCCAAGAATGGCTTAACCACTTTAATCAAATGTTCCCTAACTTCCAAACTTATTCTTTTCAAATCTGTGTCTTTTGTAAGTGTGAACCATTTTTCTTCAGCGCGTTCACCTGAAATATCTACTCCTGGACCTTTGGCGCTTATCTCAAATATGAATTCTACTTCATTTTTGCTGTTCCAAGAGCTTGAATACACATTAAGTCTTTTTACAATTCTTTCTTCTTTTTTCAAAAATGCCCTGCCTTTTTTCTTATATCCCCAATTTCTTAATATCGGGGAAATGACTTCAGTTATCAGCTGGTCTCTTACAACCCTTTGATCCCCGGTTTTAGAATGTTTTATCAGCTCAAATATTCCTTTAAGTCCCATAATTATTAAAAAGAACACTCATTTAATAAAGATTGTCAATGAAACAATAAAAAGCTTTAAATATGAGGTTGCAAACGATATATTAAGGGGGAATTTAGACATGAAGTTAACTCTATCCGAAGCGAAATATTTCAAGGACAGCATAGCCATCATTTCTGAGCTTGTCAATGAAGCTACATTCAAGATTAAACCGGAAGGCATCGAGATGATAGCCATGGATCCTGCTAATGTGGCCATGGTCAACTTTAAGCTCCTTTCGAGCTGTTTTTCTGAATATAAGCTGGACAAACAGGTCAATATCTCAATTAATCTTAACAATCTTAAACAAATATTAAGAAGAGCGAAGCCTAACGATATGCTTACTTTAAGCTTAGGAGAAGGAAAGCTGGATATTACATTAAAGAGCGACACAACCAGGAAGTTCTCACTGCCTTTGATTGACATAGATGAAAAGGAGAAAAAGAAGCCTGAATTGAAATTCCCTGTGACGATAAAGACATCATCCGCGATATTGAATGATGCAATAGAAGATGTCGGAATTGTCGCTGAATCTGTTTCCTTCGGGGCAAGTCCTCTGAAAATGATGATTCTTGCAGAAGGAGATTTGAGCAAGGCTGAAATCGAGATAGTTCCGGATGATAAGACAAGGATTGATGCTGACAACAAGGAAGAAGTCAAGGCAAAATATTCTGTTGAATATCTGAAGAAAATGATAGCCGGTTCAAAAATTTCGGATGAAGTCACAATCCAGTTTGACAAGAACTATCCTTTGATGCTGGAATTCAAGGCGATTGACAAGGTATTGCTGAACTTTATTTTAGCCCCAAGAGTGGATAACGATTAATTTCTGGATGAATAACAATATAAATAAGCTGGAAGTAGTTCTGGTATGCAATATTTTAATGTTATAAAAAGAAAAGGATTATATCCGTATCTTGTGAAAAGAAACGGCGAAACGAGTTTTGAAGGAAGCGAGTTCATATATGCAGCATTATATGTATGCATAGCGCTGCTTAAAACATACGACCATAATGAAAAAGCTAAGGTAATTTATCACAAAAATATATCGCGAATAGACAGATACAAGATAGACTACTTAGTTGATGAACTTTGGAGACAAAACAAGTCTAAAATAATGAGCAAATAAGTTTAAATATTACCTTAACATGTTAAAAGCCATGGCAGCAGAACTTAATTGCAACGCATGCAGAAACAGAGTAGGTTTGGCAAGTATGAGGTATTCTAAAGACGGAAAGGGCTTAATCTGCGAATCATGCTATAACAAGCAGAATTCCGGAGTAAGCATAAAGATAAAACAGCAGGAATTTTCCCGCCCAATCGATACTTCTCCGAAAAAGAAGGTTGAATTTTACTGCAGGAACTGCAGTTTTAAATGGAGCAGGGCGCTTGATTTTAGAGGGCCTAAATTATGCCCATCCTGCGGCAGAGACACAATAATGTATAATCTTCCAAATGATGCTGATGAATTACTGAGAGAATTAGACAGAATGGATGATGTTTAGCTCTTTTTATGATATAAAGTTTTCTTGTGTTCAGGATGCTCATAAAAGCTGAATGCTTTGAATAGTCTCGGAAGCCTTCTTAGCGGCCTGAACCACCTTACGACCAAAGAAACCCTTCCTTCTTTTGCCAATAATTCCGCAGTTCTTGCTGCTTCCTCTCCGACAATGACCTGCTCTTCGAAGATTAATCCTGCATGAAATAAGTTTCTTAAGGCTGAGATCGAACTTTCAGATAAAAGCAGTATTTCCTCGAATAATCTCAATAATAAAAAGAACGGAAAAACAGCAAGTATATCAATCCAGTACAGCCTTACAAATCTTGGAATATTTCTTACTCTTTGATATTTGAAAATCAAATCGATTACGAAAATTGTTATGATTATCGCATCCAAAATGAAGATAGTCTTTGCATATCTTAAAGAGACTTCGTGATAGAAAACATCAACGATAACTATTCCGAAAAGAATTATGATAAGATAAGGGATTGCCTTGTCAACAAACCTCTCAAGCTTCTCTGAAAATTTGCCCATTACGATAAGAATGAGCTGTTTCTTTAAATGCTTTTCCTTGGGAATGACTAAAAACCTTTTTAAACGATATAATCAGAATTACATTTATGGCAGGCAAAGAGACCAAGTTTCTTAAGGATTGGGCAGTCAGGTATATCAAAAATAAGGATATAATCACCAAAAAAATAACTTCTTTGAAAGAAAATGAAAGTGATTTTACAGTTGTAAAAGAAACGGAGCACAAATATTTTATTATACCTTTTTTAAAAGACATTAAAGAGGTAACTGAGTTTAAAAAATACGAACATGGGAAAACACTGATCTGTTTCCACACCAATGATAACTTTAACTTTCTGATTGAGAATTGGAATGATTTTGTCGGTCTTGGAAGGCATTTTGTTATTTATTTTGTCAATCCATTTTCAAAACTCGACAGGGTGTTAAATATCTGCCCATATACGCATCAGCTGATTTCTGATGAAGAAAGTTTGAAATTGGGGCTTAAAACAATGTCAGAAACAGTTGAATTCACGACAGAAGAAGAGATTAAGAAGATTGTCAGTTCTTAGCCATTTTCCATAGCAATTCAAAGTAATTCCTGTAAGAATCCGCTATTTCTTCAATTTTGGATAAACTTTATTCAAGAAATCTACAACGCTTTTCGCATATTCTTTGTCGAGCAGCTTTCCATAATATATTATGCTGTTTCTGAAGTATCTCAGTCTATCTAGGAATTGAACTTCATTCTCGCTTAGCTTTAAGTTTCTTGTGAAAGATACTTCCGCTTCGTGCGCTCCTGCGCCTGAAGAACTATATCCGAACTTAAGCATTTCGGCCCTTATAAGTTCCAGAATAATATCATATGCTGTTTTTATTATTGTATTTGCGTTCTCATCATCAATGCCCATTGCTTTTATTATTTTCATTAATGAAGAATATGATTTTTCTGATTCTTTTATCAGAAAATTAGCTCTTGATATATCGGGATATTGCTTTTTGACAATTCCCTCACTTACATATTCTTCAAAATACTTCATAATTCAACTCCTCCGGAAAGCAGTATGCCGTTGCACAGATTCTCCTTAAGATGCTTATGAATGGTTACAAATGATTCATAAAAATTAATGCGAATAATTCTTTCTAGTGATTTTTCATATCCCTTCGGGTTTATTTTCTTTTCCTTTCTTCCGATTACTGCTATATCTATGTCTGATGTCATTATGTCGTCGCCTCTTGAATAGCTTCCAAATAATATTATTGTCGCCCCGGGAAATTCATTCTCGAGATATTCTGAAAGCCCGGATTCGTAAATTTGCCTTAGATTTTCTGTTCTCTTGAATTGGAGCGCTAATTTATTATCTCGATTGAGAGAAATTTGCGTTAGATTAATTCCTATGTCTTTTTTATACATTATAAGACCTGATTTTTGAAGTTCAGAAATTGAATTCGCCACCGCTGGAGGGGACACATTTAGAAGTTTTGCTATCTGCCTTTGGTTCAAAACCGAACCTGATTTTATGCACAGCAGTCTGAATATCTCCTCCTGCAAACGTGTAAATTTATATTTATACGTATTAATCATACTTTATACGTATAAAGTATAGTTTATAATACTTTCGATTGATTAGTTCTTAGCCGTCTTCCACAACAATTCAAAGTAATTCCTATACGAATCTGCTATTTCCTTCTGGTTGATTAATATTGCAATTGGCTCTTCCGTCCATAGAATTATAGCAACCTTATTTCCGTAGATATTTGTTGCTGACGGCGAATTAAATTCCTTTGGAAGATATTTAATTTCAGATAATGGTATCTTATAATCAGTCTTTCCCGTGAATATTGCCTTGACTTTTATGTTCTTTCTCTTTCTTTCGTTGTCATATCTTGGAAAGTAATATTTTACGATGTCTTTTGCATTAGGAGATGCACCAATGACTAAAACTTCTTTTCCTTCGTTTATCTGGTCGTCAAATATTGACTTTAACGCTTGTTTCCCGCGATAAAACACTGTTTCATTCTTTGAATGTATGAAATTAAACTTGCTTTCCAGTTCAGGAAGTATGGACTTTACATTCTGTTCTTTTTCTTTTGTTATTTCCAATAATCTTGAAGGTTCAACTGCAGAATAGAGTCTTATGTTATTTTCTTTGATGTAAGAGACTAAACCTTTCTGAATAAGCATCTCTATTGCATCATAAACATTCCTTCTGTGAACTCCTGCCTTTCTTGTGATGAATCCTGCTCTCGAGGGTCCTGCTTCAATTAACGCCAAGTAAACTTTGGCTTCAGTTCTGTTTAATCCTATGTCTTCGAGGAATTTTAGGTTCATAAGAATATTAAGATTGATTCTTATTTAAATGTTGTGGCGATATTAGTTACCACAATAACTTAACTACTTCACTTCACACTTAAATCATAGGTGAAATAATATGGAAGAAACAATTGAAAGAAAAGTGATCGAACTGGTCGCCGCGGACAGGATTGACGTGCCGATATCGAGCATGTCAAGCAAACTGAAGAGAAGGAAGCCAAAGATGGCCCAGGGAATAGACATAGAATTCGGACAGAGATACAATGGCGACAGAGTTTTCGCTTATATAAAAGACGAAGATGAGATGAAAGCGAGAGGAGTAAAAGAAGGTATTGTAAAGTTCGCTGAAGAATTCCCAAAATATGCTGCAATCCTAAAGGGATATATCGAAGAGCAGAGAACGATAAGGGAAAGATATCTTGTCTATGGAATGAGAGAAGGATGTTTGGTGACTGCCGATGATTACAGAGGCATAATGATGAATCTCGGATTTACTGAAGCGACATCAGAAAGGCTGTATCCTGAACTTATGAACATAAGCAGAAAGCTAAGGAAGAAACGGGATGAGGGGATAAGAAGCATATTGATTGAGCAGGTGATTTAGCTTTTTTATTTTATTATTATTTTAAAATTAAAAACAAACTAAAAGAAAACCTATAAAATAAAAATCAAGCAGCTTCTTCGTCTTTGAACGCAGGAACTGCATTTCTTGAGATAATCATCACATCCCCTATGTTCATAACAAGGTTATGCGGAACGATTACTCCCTTAGCTGAACCTAAAATCTTAGTCAGGAATGAGCTTTTTGTCGCTTTAATTCTCCAACCGCCGACTTTTGTTGACGTCAGAACCGCTTCTTCAACATCGCCGAAATAATCCCCGGCGTCCGTAAAAACTCTCATACCAAAAATTTCTGTTACCTTTCTAATCTTAAGCATTGTCTAAGCCTCCGTTAGGATATGAATATTTATAAGTCAGAATATTTAAATACTTTTCTATTCCAGAGTGATAAAGGGCTTTAAATGCGATATAAAAACCTTATTCTGATAGGAAGTTCTCATGTCTCTAAAGACAGCGTAAATGAGGTCAAAAGCACTATTGAGAACAAGAAACCGGGCATTATTGCGGTTGAACTGGATAAAGATAGGTTTCAGGCACTATTAAGCAGCAAAAAAAGGTCATATTGGATTAAGGGAGTGGGAGTAAAAGGCATGCTTTTTGCCTTATTTGGAGCCTGGATTGAAAAAAAGATAGGCCAGATAGTGAAAGTTGAGCCCGGCTCTGAGATGAAAATGGCGATAAACCTTGCAAGACAGAATAATCTGAAGCTTGCCCTGATTGATCAGCACATTACTGTGACATTAAGAAGATTTTCCCAGACAATAACGTGGAGGGAAAAATGGAACTTCATATCTGACCTGATTCTTGGAGTTATTATGCCCAAAAGACAGATGAAAAAGTTCAATTTAACACAAAATGATTTAACCAAAGTTCCAGATTCCAGAACAATAAATAAAATGCTTGAGTTCACGAAGAAAAGATACCCTAATTTCTACAATGTCTTGGTGCATGAGAGAAACATCGTGATGGCAAATAATATTTCGCATTTGATGAAGAACAGTCCAGACGAAACAATCATGGCAGTAGTCGGCGCTGGACATCAGGAAGAGATGATGAAGATGATTAAAAATAATTTGAAATGATTTTTTATTTTATTATTATTAAAACGAAAACCCAATTTCGACGAAGTCGAAATGGACTCATTTTGGCTTTGCCAAAATTTGGTTTTGCAGAGGATTTTCTGAGGAATAGAGATTAACAGAACATAGAACTGGCTGAGCTGATGTTATTTTTGCCGGCGAAACGTATTATTCAATCCTGTACTTGTAATTCTTGCCGCTTCCTTTTGTGATATTTAGCTTGTAAAAAATGTTATATACCAGCCATATGAAAACAGTGCATACCAAAGTCGCAAGCAATGAAACAACGCTGTCTGCAGAAACAACAATCACTGCATTGATTACCATGACTACCGTGACAATTATGTATTCAAGAGGAGAAGCGAAAAGAAGTTTTAATCCGTCAGATGTTCCGAATTTCTTTTCCCCTCCGACTTTGAACTTATGTATAAAAGGAAGGGGAATCATACCATATAATGCCATCCAGAAATTGACTGAAATTATTTTCAAGATCAGACTGTTTGGCAGGAAAACAAGCATTTTCACAATTGCTGCTAAAATGATGTTAGTCAATGGACCTAATATCGAAAGCCAGCCTATTAGTGCAAAATCAATATTTGTCCTTGGTTCACCTAATTTTAGTTTTTCAATAATGTAAAAGATTAATCCTCCAAACGCAAGGAAAATGAATTTTCCGTTTGTAATCAAAGCCAGCAAAATACCGAAAATAAATCCCAAAATCCATGGGCTGAACTCCGCTTCAAACCCTCTTTTTTTAGAAAAGTATTTTTGGACTGAAATCTTGATAAATAATGAGATTATTGTAACGATTAATACTAAAAGAAGGTTTCCAATCCCGACTGTAAAATCAAATGTTTCCTTGCCCCACTCATCAAATGTGAGAATAAATGCTATTATAAAAGACGTCAGAAAGATCATAAATTGTTCTTTTCTGCTGAACAATTTGAGCAGTTTCTTCATAAGGGCATTAAGCAGCTGAGTGTTTATATAGTTTTTTGTTATTATTGGCTTAGTAGAAGGTAAAATCGCATTAATAAAGTTAAATTCAAACCCCGCATTCCCGCTGGACAACCGCGCGTGAGATATTTAAAGAGGAATTTTATTTGATTTTTTATGAAGAAGAATAAGAAGCATTTCCATAAGAAATGGGAAGTTTCAATAATTGAGTTAAGCAGCTCTGAAGGGAAGAGATACAAAGTAACGCGAAGTTTACCGGAATTACATGTTTCAGAAACAAAAATGTTTAATTCGAAAAAAGAAGCCAGAAATAAATTTAATGAATGGTTAAGCTAATGCCTTAATCTTTGATTTCAACATCGATTTTAAGGAATCCTGCCCATATCTGTAAATATCAGGTACATCCAAAGAGATTATTCTTTTCCCGAGATACAAGTCAGGAAATCTTTTAGCGAGCTCCTTTCTTTGTAAGTCTTCCATCACGATGATGACATCTGCCCATTCAAGCTGGCTCTTGGTAACTGGCTTCTTGTTGTATAAGCCGGCTGATTTAGTCTCAAATCTATCCTTAAACAGCTCTTCAGCAGTTTTGCTTCTGTTCTCATTTTGATTGCATATGAATAACACTTTCATAAGAACATTATTGCCTTCCGTTCTTATAAACTTTATTATGTTCCCACTGGACAACCGCGCGTGAGGCTTATAAACAGAATATCTCTTTATTCTATAATGTTAAAGAACTTAAAGCCCAGATTATACCAGGAAACAATCTTTTCCAAATCTACGGCTAAAAACACGCTGGTTGTTCTTCCGACAGGATTGGGAAAGACGGCTTTAGCCATGATGCTAGCCAAACACCGCCTCAAGCTCTATCCTGAATCAAAAATACTGTTTTTAGCGCCTACAAAACCTCTGGTACAGCAGCATATTGAAACCTTCAAAAAGCATGTTGAGGCGGAAGAAAATGACTTTGCGGTTTTTACGGGAGAAATTTCTCCTTTGAAAAGAGAGGAACTCTGGAAAAAATCAAAAATAATATTTTCAACTCCGCAAGGATTGGAAAATGATGCAATTTCGGCCAAGATAGATTTAGGACAGATTAGCCTTTTAATTTTTGACGAAGCACACCGCGCGTCTGGAGATTATTCTTATGTCTTTATAGCAAAACAATATCAAAAGAAAGCTAAATATCCATTAATTCTTGGTTTGACTGCGAGTCCCGGCTCAGATTTAGAAAAAATAACAGAAATATGCAAAAATTTGTTCATTGAAAATATTGAGGTAAGGACAGAAAGCGATTCTGATGTCAAAGAATACATTCAAGACGTGCAAATAGACTGGGTTAAAGTTGATTTACCTCCTGCATTTTTATTCATAAAAAATACAATAGAAAAATGCTATCATTCGAAGCTTAATGAAGTTAAAAAGTTTGGATTTCTTAATTCTGTTTTTATGAGAAAGACTGAACTGCTTGAGTTAATGGCAAAATTACATTCAATGCTTAATTCTGGAGAAAAATCAATGGAACTAATGAGAAGTATTTCACTATTGGCTGAAGCAATGAAAATACATCATGCCCAGGAACTCCTTGAAACTCAGGGAATTCATGCTTTGTTCATGTATCTTCAGAAACTAATGGAAGAAAGCACTAGAACAACTGTTAAAGCTCTTAAAAATCTTGTTGCAGATGAACAATTCAGAATTATATTTGAAATGACAAAAAAACTCTATGAGAATAATATTGAACATCCTAAAATTGCTGAGCTTAAAAAAATAGTTTCAAACAATAAAAATAAAAAAATGATAATATTTACTCAGTATAGAGATACTGCTTCAAAAATAAAAAAAGAACTAGACTTATTAAATTCTAAATCGGTTGTTTTTGTCGGCCAAGCTAAAAAAAATGAAACGGGATTAAATCAAAAGCAGCAAAAGCAAATTATTGAAGATTTTAGAAATAATTTATTTGATATTCTAATTGCTACTTCGGTTGCTGAAGAAGGGCTTGATGTTCCTAGTGTTGATTTGGTTGTTTTTTATGAACCGATTCCTTCTGCAATAAGAACCATTCAAAGAAGAGGGAGAACAGGAAGAAATGATTCTGGAAAAGTAATAATAATGGTCGCAAACAAGACAAGAGATGAAAGCTACCGATGGAGCACTCACCACAAAGAAAAGAGGATGCATAGAATTCTTCATGATTTGAAGAATAAGATTGCTTTTAAAGAATTGAAAATTGAAAAGACTGCTGATGAAAATCTCGAAAAATATCAAAATAAACTGAAAAATAAAGAAATTAAAATCATCTGCGATGACAGGGAAAAATCTAACGGAATTGTAAAGCAATTAGTTGAACTTGGAATTAAAATTGATTTGAAAAGACTTGATATTGGAGACTATCAAGTAAGTGAAAGATGCGTTATTGAGCTTAAAACAGTTCCTGATTTTGTTGATTCAATAATAGACGGAAGACTTCTCGAACAGCTTAAATCTTTAACAAAAGCTGACAGACCAATATTAATACTGGAAGGAATGGAAGACATTTACTCTCAACGAAACATTCATCCAAATGCAATAAGAGGGATGTTAAGCACGATTGCTGTTTCATACGGAATTCCGATAATACAGACTAAAAACAACAAAGAAACAGCAGAATTGCTTCACATAATTGCCAAAAGAGAGCAAGATCCTGAAAAGAAGCATTTCAGCCTCCATTCAAAAAAACCAATTTCAGATAAAGAATTGCAGGAGTACATTGTCAGCTCATTGCCTAATGTCGGTCCTGCCATGGCAAAAGAACTTCTTCATAAATTCAGAAATGTGAGGAAGATTTTCAATGCGAATGAAGAAGAACTGAAAAAAGTTCCAGGGTTGGGAGACAAGACAGCAAAAGAGATACAAAGGACTCTTGATAAAGACTACTATTTATAAATAACCAGCCTAATGGTCTCAAACATCGTTTATACGTCATCTAAAGCTTGGTTGTATGCAATTTTTTGAATAATTAATCTTTTTATTAATCGGTTAATGTATCTATGAACTAGCCAAAAGCTTTATATATGCATCTATATATAAATGCACTTATAGATTAATGGATAAATAAAAATGGATAATCTAATTAGTAATCAGATTCTCGAACTAATAAATAGTTCAGACGAACCATTAGAAACCAAAGAGATTGAAGAAAAAATAAAAGATAAAATTAAACATGAAACGGTAACAAGAACAAAAATTTTCTACAGGCTTAATAATCTTAGGGGAGAAGGACTAATCAAAGGTAAATTCATCGGTTCTGGAAAAGGTGTTTGGGTATGGTGGGGCAGTAAATTATTTGACAAGGAGATTAAACAATAAAATGCAAAAAAATAACATAAATAAAAGGATGATTGTAAAATCAATGATCTTGATTTTAATGTTTGTCTCGATTTTTATTTATTACTTTGTTTCAAAAATCTCAATAGATAATTGCGATGAATTTAAAGAGAGCATAGTTTGGAGCAGCGAATATAGTAACAAACAGGAAAGTTCAATAAATTATCAAACATGGTATCCAAAATATAACTGCAAATCTTTGAATGTTTCAAATTGCATTATTGAAAGTCTTGAATTAGAAACAAGATTTCTTTATGTTGGAGAAGATAATGAACGAGGAGAAGGATTTATTCAAATTTCCAATCCAGACAAATCAATTTGTGAAAATCCGGAACAGGGGGTTTATGAAAGATATCTCGCTTATGAAACTTTAACCGGAGAATCTCAGAAAACAGGACAATACTGCGGAGATAATAAAAATTTGGATAAAAAATGCGGTGTGGAAAAATCTTATAATTATCCTGGAGACTCATGTTACGGAATAAAAATTAATGTGAATAACCATTTCATTGCCGATGTTTTGGAAGTTAGATATAGATTATGTAAAAAAGAGGAGATTACAAATGAATAGAAAGATTTTACCATGGGCATTTGCAATCTCAGGATTCACGGCTTTGATTTACGAAGTAGTCTGGAGTCGGCCATTGCAGCTAATTTTCGGCTCGACAATTTATGCTGTTTCAACTATACTTACAACATTCTTTGCAGGATTTGCTCTTGGTTCATTCTTATTCAGAGATTATGCTGACAATGTAAAAAACCCGGCAAGATTATTCGGCCTAATTCAATTAGGAATCGGATTTTACGGATTAATCATATTATGGTTGTTCAAACTCTTGCCTTCAATTTATCTTCCTCTTGCGATACCTCCTGGAATTCAATTTATTCAATTTACACTTCTTTTCTCAATAATAATAATCCCAGCAACACTTTTTGGAGCAACTTGGCCCATAATAAATAGAGCTTATGTCAGAAAGGAAGAACTAGGGAAAAATTCAGGAAGACTTTACGCAGTTAATTCGTTCGGATCATGCTTGGGGTCATTGGCTGCTGGATTTGTTTTAATGCCTCTGCTTGGAATAAAAAACACTTCAATATTGGCAGTATTAACGAACATTAGTTTAGGAATCATTGTACTCATCTATTCAGAAAAGGAGGAAAATAAAATATGAACCTTAGAAAGCTTTTGTTAATAGCATTCGTGTTTTCAGGAATAGCTGCGTTAATCTATGAATTAACTTGGATAAGACCTTTGCAGTTCTTACTAGGTTCAACTGTTTATACAATTTCAATAATTTTTGCGGCGTTTATGGCTGGCCTCTCCATAGGATCCTGGATAATGAGCAGGTATGTTGATGATATAAAGAATCTCCCGAAAACATACGCCTTGTTTGAAATAATAATAGGACTGTACGGAGTTTTGCTATTGAGCATATTCAATTTACTCCCGAGGATTTATAATTATATATATGGATTGCATATTTACTTCTACATCTTTGAATTTGTTCAGTTTATATTAATATTTATTGTGTTATTAATCCCAACAACTTTAATGGGAGCAACATTTCCTATAATTGCAAAATACTATGCGGAAGGTAAGATAGGCAAAGGAATCGGTGAAATTTATTCTGCAAACAATTTGGGAGCAATAATTGGAAGTTTTGGAGCTGGATTCATATTAATTCCAGTATTAGGAATCAAATACAGCATAATATTTGCGGGAGTTATTAATTTAATTGTCGGACTAGGAATAATTTTAGCGGTTGATAAGAAATCACTGAAGAACACTGCACTCATTGCAATACTAATATTTGCAATCCTGGTGTTAGTTGGAAATTACAATATACAAAAAATGCACTCCGGAGGATTCTACAGAACAGATCCGAATACTGGAACATTAGGGGATGTTGTTTACTATGACGAAGGATTGTATGCAACAGTGACTGTTAGGGAATTGACAAAGGATCCGACAAAAGAATCTATAAAATCTTTGTTTATTAACGGATATGGTCAAGGCGGCGCTACAATTCTGGATCTGCGAGTTAATTTCTTACTAGCTTACCTGCCTTTATTGATTAATCCCAAAACAGAAAATGCATTAGTCATTGGATTGGGCACTGGAACAACTTCAGGACAATTAGCACAGCTGACAAAAACAACAACAATAGAAATTGAACCTAAAATTGTTGAAGCCTCTGATCACTTTAAGCTGTTTAATGCAAATGTTTTGGAAAATCCTAACCATAAACTGATAATAGATGACGGAAGAAATTATCTTCTAAAAAATAAAGAGAAATATAATTTAATAGCTTTAGAATCAACTAACAGCTGGCAATCTTTTTCAACGCAGCTATATTCGAGAGAATTTTTTGAATTAATAAAAGAGGACTTGGATGATGATGGATTGTTTGTAAAATGGGTTCCGATTTACTTAATGTCTCCTGAAGATTTCAAAAATTTCTATAAGACATTCAGCTCTGTTTTCCCTTACAATGCCGCTTTCGCAAATATAAAACCGGATGAAGACACCCCTGCACGATTTGATACATCCGAAATTATTTTAATTGGCTCTAAAAAAGAACTAGAAATTGATAAAGATAAATTTATACAAAATTACAATGCTCTTCCGGAGCAATCTAAAAAATACCTTGATGCAATTCGCCTTGGTTCCGGAGATGAGATATATCATTTGCTGCTTTTCACAAGCCAGGATATGCGGGGTTATGCTGATGACGCAGAATTTGTTACAGATGACAACTTGATTTTAGAATTTTCAGCTGCAAAAAATGTTTTGAATCAAAAACCAAAAGAGGTAATTGATGCGATAAATGCATTTATAGAAAAAAATGTGGTTAAATAAAAGCGGTTATATAAAATTAGGAAAGAACGTATTGTGGGTAGTTTTAGCTTTAAGCATGTTATCAATTTTAATGTCACTTCCTCAGGTATCTGCAGCAAAAGCGGATCAATATATATATAGAAATTATACTTGTGAAGCATTCACAGATTCTGTTGCATGGACAGCTGTAACTGCCAAAAATGCAGTAACCGTTAAATCTTTTAATTGGAGCATCGGTACCGCTTGTCCAGGAGTAAAGAACTGCGATATTCGTTCTATAGAGACCAATGCAAGGTATGTTAATATTGTTGCTGGAACTACTTCGGCGCTTGGAGGAGGATATACCAATATATCAAACAGAACGGGAGGATCTAGATTTGCCGGTTATCTAAACCAAACAATTGTCGCAGATACAAATGAAGTATATGGTCCAGTTTATGGCTGTGGCGATGCTACAACGCCCAACACATGCAGTACATTGGGAGCCGGATATGGAGTTAGACCATGGAACTATTCTGTTAAACTGAGGGCCGGGATTGGAGCAGGAGGAAATAAATGGAGATTGATTGTAGATGATTTTAATGTCAGGTATCCGTGGTGCTGGACTCCTATAATTCAAAATGTGAATGTTACGCCCCAAGGTGGAGACTATAACACCGAATTCACATTTAAAGTAAATGTCACAAATCCCGGAGCTACAACAAATGTATATTTATGGACAAGGACAACTAGCGGGACTTGGGAGCAGGAAGGAAGCCCTCAAGCTTGTGTAAATTGTATAAAAGAGTCATTGAGTTTCCCTGTAACTTTTGCAGAAGCAGATATTGGGAATAAAGAGTTCAAATTCAATGCAACAGATGGTGTCAATATAATGCAGGCAGGAAATCCTTCTACATTAGGAACAATAACAAACGAATGTCTTGATTCTGAAAAGGATTGTATATTCACAATAACTGCTGTATCTACTGCTACAGGTGCTCCTATTCTTACGGATGAAAAAGTCAATGGAGTAACGTCTGGAGCAACAGAAGGCTGGGGAACAAACTGGACATTTTCAGTATATGTAAATAGATCCCATGGAGGAGCGGGAGATATTAATCTAACTCTTGAAGTAAATACTGGCGAAGGACTTAAACAAATGGGAAGACAAATTTGTACTGCACCATGTAATAATCCGAAGCAATTAAATTTCTCTGTATCTAACTTCACATGTAATGATATTTCGGCAGCCGCTGATGGTGCAGAGTATAAATTTACTGCAACAAATCTTAATGGAACTACGACTACAACTCAGACATACACCATAGAGAAAGATGACATAACTATTCAATATGCACGAGGAAACAACAGCATTTCGAATCGTTCGGGAGATCAGATAACGCCATTATCGTTGAGGCTATTTGATACAGATAAATTTCCTTCCGGGGCATATATTTCAAACGGAACAAACGTAACTTACTCAGTAAAATTTAATGCCGCAACTTATGAATCAAAAATACGTAAAACAGATGTATCAGGATACGCTAATTATAGTTTTAATGCAACTTGCACCCCAAATAAATATCTCGTAGGAGACAGAGCATGGAAAGGAGAAACAGAAAGTACTGTTAAATGCTACAAAGCTACAAGTTCACCGATACTTAATCTAACAATTCGTGGTGATATTAACCTAACTATCAACACCCCTGACGGCTCGCAAAATTACACACAAGAGGGAACGCCTATAATCTTCCTCGGATCTTCTGTAGATGACTGCGGAGATGCATTAGTTACAACGGTAAAATACAATGCAACTTCGGGTGGAAATACAATCTCCTGTAATAATCCATCACAAATTGGAGCCAATGCATTCCAGTGTATTTATACAACAACATTATCTAATATTCGTGGATGGTATAATGTAACGATGTTTGGTAATAAAGCACTACATTACTATAATTCAACAAAGAACATCGGGGATCCTGGTTTGTTCTACTTGTTCCCTAAAAAGAAACTCTTGAATCCTGTAGCGATTCCTACATCCGGCGGATGGGGAAAGCCAAACTGGAACTTTAGTGTTAATGCTTCATCCGGAGATTTAGATAAAGCGTTAGAAGTTAATTTGTTCCTCGCTAAAACTGTAAATCCGACTGTAAACTGCAGGGATTTGAGTCCTAATTGCGTAGCTAAAACTGCAACATCATGTGTAAACTGCACAGGAAAAATAGTTACGTACTTCCAGAACTTTACAAATCCAAGTCCTTCAACAACAACAATTGGAACTTGGTATTATCAGTTCAAATTCAATGACACTGAACTAACATCAACATCGGGAACAGATAATTCAATAAAGATTACAAAAGACAATACTAACATAAGTTATGGCGGATCTGGAAATGACAGCAATGTAGAAATCGAAGGAATAACCGGAGGAAACAGAACAAATCTGACGGTAAGAGTACTTGATCTTGCTAAGAATTCTTACAATGTAATTAATCCCAATGCGACTGTTGTATTCAAGTTATTATATTCGGGAACTCAAAAAGTTATAGGACAAGCTAAAACGAATGCAACAGGCTATGCAACAATGTTATTTGAGCCTACTTGTGCCGATGGATTTGTCGCGGGAGATCACTATTGGACTGGAGAAATTAATAACACTGAACCGAATTACAATATAAGCCGTACAATAAATCTCACAATTGCTCTCGATGCAACTAGATGTAGTCAAAGTGTATCTGTTGATCAGATTATAACTCCTAGCGAGACATTCGTAAATAAAACATTCATAGTAAATGCCACAATAAGTTCAACGGGAGGTACTTCGAACAATATTTATGCAAATTTGAGTGCTGTTTCTGTCTGGCAAATCCAGAATGAACTGAAGAGTTTGTCTTCAATAGCTCAGGGAGCAACAAAAACAGCAGCCTGGAATATTAATGCAACTACGTTTGGAAGATATACGGTAAACATAAGTATAAATTCTTCCAATGCAGGAAATGACACAGAAACATCTGGTAGTTTCACTGTTCACAAAAGATATCCGACAAATGCCATAATAGAAGGTCTGCCTCAAACAATAACACCGGGAAGTGTCTTTAATGTTTCATGGGCATGCACAGTTGGAGAGTACAGGACTGCAGTTTTGAATATTGATGCAGATACATCTTCGAGCACAACAGTGCTCCGTGTTCTTGTTAATAATGGAACTGACTTTGTTGATGTACTGCATAGTTTGTATATTAATACTGGCGCGGGAGTTCAGACATTGAAAGTTCCGGTGCTTCAGAAGCAGCTTGATTCAGACGGAGATGGAAACTGTAAAGCAAGAATATACAATATTGGAGAGAACAATGCAGAAATTTCAGCTGTGACTCTTGAAGCGTATTATGATGAAATAGTTGCAATCAGAGACATACAGGCGAGTGCTTTAGGGGCAAATACAACAGGACTTGAAACAACAGATGATCTTGTAAATATTTCTGTTATTGTTGAGAACTCAATTAACAAGAACTACCTTGTTAATGTAAAGCTTAACATTACAGATTCGGCAGGAACTAATGTTTATGGAGGACTGAATTCAGACATAGATCTTTCTGCTATGTCAGAAATAACCACTAAATTCCTAAACATTGATACCAGTGCATGGAGCGCCGGAAATTACAATTTAATTTCAGTAATTACCGGAAACTTCACAAAAGCGCTGAATAGAACTGAAACATTGATTTTCAAAGATATTGATGTATCAGTAAGTACTGCTGATTACATGTGTAATTTAACAACAGAACAATATTCTGTTGCAATAAACAATCCATTTACTGACACGGTTGAATATACTGTAGCATTAGAAGTTCCAGGAACTTGGACTTCTACCGGTTCTCAGGTAATTTCAATGTCTGAAGCTGGAAACAGAACATTGAACTTCAGTATAACTTCAAGCAATTTGGCAGCGGAGAATGTGACAGTGAATGCTACTGTTTCTTACACATATCCCGGGATAAGCAAATTAATAAGAGAGAATCACGCTATTGAAGAGGGCAATGCTATTCCTATATTGGAAGTTATAAGAGAACTCCCAGAATTTGCTGCAGATAATACTGAGTTCGTTTCAAGAATGGCGGTTTATAATAAAGGATGCGCGGCTGCATCATCTATAAGTCTTACAGAAAAAATTAAATCGGGATGGACGGCCTACACATCCAGAGTGGATTGGGAAGCTGCCGGAGTTTCTGATATTCCTAACGGAGAAATAAGATATAGTTCAAGTGACCTTGGAACAATAAATGCCAAAGAATATAAAATTTTAGATTACAAAGTATTATCTCCAACGGGATTGCTGGCATTGGGAACATTTAGATATAATTTGAGTTGGAATTCAAGAAACAATTATGAACCTTCCAATTCGAATGTATATACGGCGAGATACAATAGTGAATCTTATTTATCTTTCGACTTAGAAGCTGCTGGAAGTTTCAAAGATCGTTCAGCGGAAAAAGATGAGAAACAAGCATACATCTTCAGCGTAAAAAATATCGGAGATCTTAGCATAGCAAACTTAACACGAAATATATCCATTTCAATACCCACCCAGTGTAATGCTTCAAACTATACAGGAACTTACAATTCAAGCAACAGAAAAATAATATGGGAGCTTGGAGAGCTCAATGTTGGTACTACAAATACATTTAATTTCAGTATGAACTGTACGACTGTGACCAGTCATATCTTGCTAGCTGAAGAAATTGAGGACACAAGAACAACTGCTTCAGTCAGCAATACGACAAATATCAAATGTGCTTTCAGCACTGGAAGTTCATGCACAACTTCAACTCCATTCAAGTTTACCAAACCAGCAGTTCCAAGATATGAAAACTTGAAAAATATCACCATGAGAATTTATCACAAATTCTCCGGCTATGGACTGACAATAGGAGAAGGTTATGTTGATGTTGACAACGATAATGGAATTAAAAAGAGAGTCTGGCAGAATTACTCATATTCTAATTCAACCGGAACATCTAAAATTAAATACTTGCTGGATGCTGACGAACAAAACTCATTTGTGAATACAACAAGAAATATCAGCATAAGAGTTTATGCTGACGCTACAGCTTCTCCGAGAGGAAACGTTACTGTAAAACAGATTAATTATACTTGGGAAAATGGAAAGTTATTCGAAGAAAATCAAAGTTTCTTCGTAATCAGCAAGATTTATACGTATGAATCTCTGTTGTCAAACGCTACGCTGTATATTTCAGATAGAAGATTAAACAGCTCGAATACAAGCACCCAGAGAACAGGCGGCTGGGGTGAAACATTCAATTTCACTGTTTCAGTTAGAGATAGATTCAACAGAGACGTTATGGTTTATGCATGGCACAAGAAAGATGCAGACTACGAATTAATCGGAAGCTATTTATGCGAAGATTGTGATACAGACTGGCACATAATTAATTTCAACCATACTTATAATGGGAGCGATATTTCGGCAGCAGGAGGATGGACATTCAAGTTTAATGCAACGAATCCCGATGGACACTCTACATTAAACGGGTTCACATATACTGTTGAAAAAGATGACATTAATACAAGTTACGTCAGTCCTGCAAATGAAGTCAAGATTAATAGAAGTGATACGACTGTGTTCTCAGTCAGAGTTTACGATACGGATGCCGAAAAATATCCAAACGGAACGGAAGCAATTGGAGAAATTTATCTTTCTATCTTCGATATAAATACATTCGAAACAAATCCAACAGATCCTGATTTCCTTATTAATGGTACATTTAACAGAACTGTAACAAATGCGCAATGGTGTGCTCAGACAAGTCAATATTATTTAGGAAAACATGCGTGGTATGGCGGAACAGTTGGAAGCACTTATGTAAAGAATGCTCTAACGAGAGATTCTATTGGGTATAGGAATTTCACTTTAGTTGGCGGTCTAACAAATACTTTAACGATGCCTAACGGAACTGCCGACTACATAAGAGGAAATGCAATCACATTCTTGGGAAGCGTTGATAATGACTGCGGTGTTGATACTACTGCTACTGCAACCATAGTATACAACATGTCAAGAGAAGGTTTCTCGGCGAATTGCACTGCGAATGTAGGAGGTACTTGTCAGATTTCAACGGACAGTGATTTCCCGGTGGGATATTATAATGTAACGATGACTTCAACAAAAGCAGGACATAATAATGAAACATTATTTAATGAATCTTTATTCTTCCTAAAATCGGTACCTCTATTAAAAACTGCGAGAATTAATATTAGCACAGAAGGATGGGGAGTGCCGAGAGCGTTCAGTATAAACGTTTCAGACAATACAGGAGATACTGTTACAGTATATTTATGGCAAGATCTTGGATCTGGATTTGAACTTGTTGCACAAGATAGCTGTACATCTTGCAGTAATACTGTTATTAATTTCACAGATGCATATTCTTGCACAGATATTGGAACAGGTAAGATATTCAAGTTTAATGCAACAGATACTGAAGGAAATAGTTATGAAACATCAACAGGTGTTTCTGGAGACTATAAATCTGGAAATACATTTGTAATTGAGAAGGATGATGTAACAATTGAACATGTAAGCGGAAATGAAGCAAATGCAACATTATTCGTTCCTGCCAATCTTGTATTGAGAGTTTATGATTCAGATAAAAAAACTTATAATATTTTAGAAACAGCAACAGTCTCATTTAATGTAACAAAATCAGGAATTGGCTCAGCTTATTCACCTGTTGGAACAAATACAACAAATGCAACTGGATATGTAGCATTCAGTTTCAAACCAGATTCGACATTCAGCAGAGTTAAACAAAACTGGAAAGGATATACTGCTGTGCAACCATGTTACAGATACGGAACGTCATCAGCGTTCAATATAACAACTTTGACAAATTCGATAGAACTCGAGAATGCGAGCGTAACTCCCGTATCTAGTGGCTGGGGAATAACAAAGACATTCAACATCACAGTTAGAGATCTCAACAATACTGCTAACGTAAGTTTGTACAGAACAACATCTTACATAACTGGCCCATGGACATTTATGGGCTCTCAATTATATACAACACAAGGCGAGTGGCAAACATTAAGTTTCGTTCAAAGATTTAATCCTTCTCTGCAGGGACTATGGTACTATAGATTCAATGCGACAAATACCATACAAAACACAGGATCGACTGGTTCAGTTGCTGCAAATAATTTCACAATTGATAAAGAAAGAATTTCACTTAAATATACTTCAGGACTTGATTCCATATCCAACAGAAGCGGACAGCAAACAACATTATTTAGTTTCAGAGTCAGGGATGAAAATGGGACATACCTTGTAAACTTCCCGATGAGATTCTCAGTTCAGTATGACTATATTAATTACTATACATCTTCACAATACGTTGTAAGAACTGATTCAGCAGGATATGCGAACCTTAGTTTCAATGCGACTTGTTTGGGTGATGTTGCGGGAGCTCCTAAATTCTTAGTTGGGGCACAGAAATGGAAAGTAGCAATTAATGAATCCAAACTTGATGATTACTACCAAAATGATTCTTCATCAGTTAATATAACAAATACTTCTGTAAGAGGAGATATTACTTTGTCATTCAACACCCCTGATGGCTCACAAAATTACACACAAGAGGGAGCGCCTATAATCTTCCTCGGATCTTCTGTAGATGACTGCGAAGATTCTCTAGTTACAACAGTAAATTACAGTGCAAGTTCTTCTGAAAACTCAATCATCTGTGATGATACAACACGAATTGGAGCCAATGCATTCCAGTGTATTTATACAACATCATTAGCAGATACCCGCGGATGGTATAATGCAACTATGACTGCAAACAAGACACTTCACTATACTAATTCAACAAAGAACATCGGGGATCCTGGTTTGTTCTACTTGTTCCCTAAAAAGAAACTCTTGAATCCTGTAGCGATTCCTGTTAAAGGAGGATGGGGAAGACCAAATTGGAATTTCAGCGTTAACGCTTCATCCGGAGATTTAGATAAAGCGTTAGAAGTTAATTTGTTCCTCGCTAAAACTGTAAATCCGACTGTAAACTGCAGGGATTTGAGTCCTAATTGCGTAGCTAAGACTGCAACATCATGTGCAAACTGCACAGCAAGAATCTTTACTTATTTCAAGAACTTTACTAACCCGAGTCCTTCAACAACAACAATTGGAACTTGGTATTATCAGTTCAAATTCAATGACACTGAACTAACATCAACATCGGGAACAGAATTTACAATAAATATCACAAAAGATGCTACAAACATAACTTACGGCAACGCTGGAAACGACAGCGACATAGAAATTGAAGGAAACGGAGGAAATAGTACAAACTTAACAGTAAGGGTCTTTGATATTGACAGAAATTCATTCTCTATAACTACTCCTAATGCAACAGTTATATTCAAGCTGCTTCAGGGTGGAACAGAAAAAGTCATTGGACAAAGCACAACAAATGCAACAGGTTATGCAAGATTATATTTCGAACCTAATTGTGATGATGGCTATAGCGGAGGAAATCAATACTGGATTGGCGAAATCAATAACACTGAACCTAATTACAATGCAAGCAAGTCAAAGAACTTCACAATCAATCTTGACAACAACAAATGCAGTCTGGGAATTTCCATAGAGCAGATCTTAACACCTAGCGAAACATTCCAGAACATAACATTCATTGTGAATTCCACAGTTACTGCGTCTGGCGGAGATGCAGACAATGTATTTGCTAATCTGAGCAGACTTTCCGGATTAACTGTTCAGAATCAGGTGAAAAGCTTGGGCTCTATAGCGCAGGGATTACTAAAGACTGCAGCCTGGAATATTAATGCAACTACGTTTGGAAGATATACGGTAAACATAAGTATAAATTCTTCCAATGCAGGAAATGACACAGAAACATCTGGTAGTTTCACTGTTCACAAAAGATATCCGACAA
>Ga0208958_1000267_pt1 | contig 64341 bp, 99 predicted proteins | sample RifOxyB1_FD_184032 | JGI IMG/M metagenome (GOLD analysis project Ga0208958, IMG submission 184032) | Soil microbial communities from Rifle, Colorado - Rifle Oxygen_injection B1 (SPAdes) | ecosystem: Environmental > Terrestrial > Deep subsurface > Rock core/Sediment | place: Rifle, Colorado...
CTGGTTTAAGTGCTTATATTCTTGAAATAAATCAGACTGGAAATTACATAAATAGTACTCCTAGAGCATTTCCAACAACAGGAACACTTCAAAATTCAAGTAACGTAACAAGAATCATAGCAGGATTTAATGCTAACATAACTTGGAGATTCTATGCTAATGATACAAATAACAATTGGAATGTAACTGCTTTACAGAGCTTTATTGTTAATGATACAATCAAGCCAAATTGGAGTACACCTGCAATTAATCAAACTACAGTCAATAAGTATGATTGGATTAACTTTACAACAATTTGGAGTGATGGCACTGGTTTAAGTGCTTATATTCTTGAAATAAATCAGACTGGAAATTACATAAATAGTACTCCTAGAGCATTTCCAACAACAGGAACACTTCAAAATTCAAGTAACGTAACAAGAATCATAGCAGGATTCAATGCAAATATAACATGGAGATTCTATGTTAATGATACTAATAATGTATTCAATGTAACTGCTATGCAAAGTTTTATAGTCAATGATACAATTAGTCCTAATTGGTCTTCTCCCTCTATTAACCAATCAACTGTATTACAAAATGATTGGATAAATTTTACTACAATTTGGAGTGAAGTTAATAATCTTTCAGGATATATTTTTGAGATTAATCAAAGTGGAAGTTATGTAAATAGTTCTTTTATCTTATTCCCTACAGGAAATCCTTATCAGAATTCAAGTAATATAAGTAAAATTACTGGAGTTACAGGGACTAATGTTACTTGGAGGTTCTATGCGAATGATACTAATAATGTATTCAATGTTACTGCTCTACAAAGTTTTATAGTATCTTCTCCTGCAAATACTCCTCCAAACTGGAGTACTCCCTCTATAAATCAAACTACAGTAAATAAAAATGATTGGATAAATTTTACAACAATCTGGTCAGATGATTTTGGATTAAGTACTTATATCCTTGAAATAAATCAAACAGGTAATTATATTAATAGTACTCCTAGAGCATTTCCAACAATAGGAACACTTCAAAATTCAAGTAATATAACAAGGATAATAGCAGGATTCAATGCAAATATAACATGGAGATTCTATGTTAATGATACTAATAATGTATTCAATGTAACTGCTATGCAAAGTTTTATAGTCAATGATACAATAAATCCTAATATAATAATAGTTACTCCTTCAAATAATACAAATACTACAGATACTCAATTAGATGTGAATATGTCTATATCAGATTCAAACTTAAATATATGCTGGTATTCTAATAATATTGGACAAACTAATACTACAATAACATGTGGAACAAATCTAACTTCTGTAACTTGGAGCGAGGGATTAAATACCATAAGGATTTATGCTAATGATTCTGCAGGAAATCAAAATACAAGTGCTATAACCTTTAGATTAGATACTACTGAGCCTAAGATTTTATTAGATGATCCTTTAAATACTACTTATAAGGATTTGTATAATTACACTGTGAATTTAAGGGCTGCAATAAATGATTCTGGAGTTGCTATAATAAGTTCAAGATGGTATAATCTTAATAATGGTGTAAATAATACCTTTACTGGAAATACTACTATAAATTTAATAGCAGGAGGTAATACCTTAAGAGTTTATGCAAATGATACATTAAATAATGTTGGATTAAATACAACTGCTTTTTATCTTGCATTTACCCCTAAAATTAATAATATAAATATTTCAAATACAACTACAAGTTACGATAGAAATGGAAACTTATCTGATTTATTGGCATGGTATAAACTTGATAATAACTGGAGTACTCAAGAGGATTCAGCAAATGGATTATACAATGCAACAGTTTCAGGAGCAGTATTCACTAATGAAGGGAAAGTTAGTGGGGCATATAGTTTTGATGGGATAAATGATGTTATTGACCTTTCAAGTAATTTACAGGGTTTATCTAATGTTACTTTTTCAGTTTCTGCTTGGATTTTTATGAAAACAGATAAAGATACAGGTTTTGTTTATCGCTTTGCAGGTCCAACTTATACTAATGGGTTTGGGTTAGGGTATAGAACAGCAACGAAAAAGATAACTTTTGAAGTTAGACCAATTGCAGATGGTTCTACTTTCTTATCAGGCAATACTTCGATTTCATTAAATATTTGGCATCATGTTGCAGGAGTCTTTAACGGAACTGCTAGATTAATTTATTTAGATGGTATTTTGGATAATAGTTCAGCATGGATTACTACATTTAATAGTACTTCTTCTGCAGTTAAAATTGGTGCTGTTAATGGTGGTAGTACAGTTTGGTTTATTAATGGAAGCATTGATGAAGTTAGAATATACAATCGTTCCCTTTCAGCTCAAGAAATTCAAGAATTGTATTATGTAACAAATCCAACTTTCCAGGAGTACCCAAATATAACAGTAAATGCAACAATAACAGATGAAGACACATCATTATCAAATTTAGTTTTTAAATGGATTATCGATGGGATAGAAAGGTTATTTGGTTTTGCCAAGAACCAAATTAGTTTTATATTTAACTTTACAACTAATAATGTTACCTTATATGTAAATGATTCAAATAATTATCTAGTCTCTCAATATTGGAATGTAAGTACTGATTTTATCACTCCTTTAATATCTTTTGTGGCTCCAACAGAAAATAATCATAGTAATTTCTCAAGAACTAATATAATTGCTAATGTATCTATAACAGAAGCTAACTTTGCGAATATAACTTTTAGGTTGCATAATTCTACTTCCCAATATAATGTTACTACATTTACAACATCTGCAACGACTTTAATGAATTGGACTAATATATCTGTTAATGGACTTTATTACTATAATGTTACTATAATAGACCAAGTAGGAAATATAAATAATACTGAAACCAGAGCAATAAGATTAGATACTGAAAATCCTCAAATAACAATAGTAAATCCAGCAAACACAACTTACAGAGACCAATACAATTATAGTTATGCTCTTGACATCACTTATTCAGATTCTGGTGCTGGAATACAAAACTATACTTACTCCTTAAATGGGGGAGCAAATAATACATTCACTCCAAATACTACTTTAACAGGGTTGATAGCTGGTTCTAATAATATCTATGTAACTGCAACAGATTATGCAAATAACAAGAATACAACTACTCTAAGAGTATTTTATCTGGCATTTACCCCTAAAATTAATAATATAAATATAAGCAACACAACTAATTCATATTCAAGAAACCAAAATACTTCTTTAAGTGATGGGTTGGTAGGATGGTGGTCTTTTGATGAGAATAGAACAGATGTAATAATAGTAGATAAGGCAAATATTAGAAATGCTACTAAGGCTGGTTCCCCAAATTGGACAGGTACAGATTCAATTATAGGTGGAGCTTTCAATTTTACCCCTAATAGGAATAATAATCGTATTCAAATAGGAAATGTTGCCCAGTATCCTTATGGAAATATAAGTGATAAAGCCTTCACTATTATAGGGTGGGCTAGAAGGCATGATACAGTATCTAATTCAGAAACTTATTTAATATCTAATCAGAGGGGTAATAGTGGGTGTTTTCAATTTGGTGTAACTTGTTCTGGATTTAGTTTTGTAATAAGTCCAACACAAATTCAATTAGGTGTTCAAGTATTTAATAGTTCTGGAACATTATTAGGGAATACTATCCAATTTACAACAACCTTTTCGCCAGGGACAACTTGGCATCATTATGCTGTATCTCATAATGGAACTAGGGGGACTAATGCAACAATTTACATAGATGGAGTTAATAAGTCTATGACAGTCACTGGAAATGGATTATCAGATTGGGTTACAGACCTACAAGAGTGGGGGGAGGCTACAGGTGAAACTTTAACAATCGGAGAAAATCCTCAACATTCTGGTCCAGGTTTTAATGGAACAATAGATGAAGTTAGAATATACAATAGGTCATTATCCGCACAAGAAATAAGTGATTTGTACTATGTCACAAACCCAACTTTCCAGGAGTACCCAAATATAACAGTAAATGCAACAATAACAGATGAAGATACATCATTATCAAATTTAGTCTTTAAATGGATTATTAATGGGATAGAAAGGTTATTTGGTTTTGCCAAGAACCAAATTAGTTTTATATTTAACTTTACATCGAATAATATTACCTTATATGTAAATGATTCCAATAATTATCTAGTCTCTCAATATTGGAATGTAAGTACAACTTTTATAAATCCTTTAATATCTTTTACTGCTCCAACAGAAAATAATCATAGCAATTTTTCAAGAAATTATATAATTGCTAATGTATCTATAACAGAAGCTAACTTTGCGAATATAACATTTAGATTGCATAATTCTACTTCCCAATATAATGTTACAACATTTACATCTACAACGACTTTAATGAATTGGAGTAATATCTCTACTAATGGACTTTATTATTATAATGTTACTATAATAGACCAAGTAGGGAATATAAACAGCACAGAAACTAGAACAATAAGATTAGATACTACAATTCCAACAATAATCTATAATTCCCCTACAGAATCAAATAATAGTTATCTATCTAGAAATTTTACTCATGTAAACATAACTGCATCAGACACTAATTTTGCAAATGTTACAATTTATTTATATAATATTACTGGAATTATAAATCAGACAACATCTACATCAACAAATTTCTTTCTGAATTTTACTAATTTAATTGATGGAAATTATACATTTAATGCAACAGCTTATGATATTGTATCAAATAAAAATTCAACAGAAACAAGAACAATTACAATAGATACAACTTACCCTAGAGTAAACATAACATACCCATCAAATAATACAAATTTCTCAACAGCAAACATAACAATAAATTATACAATAATAGAGCTTAATATAAACAATTGTTGGTACACAAATAATTCAGGAATTACAAATAAGTCCATAACTTGTGGTATAAATCTAACAAATTATATATGGTTAGAAGGAATCAATAATATAACAATCTATGTAAATGATTCTGCAAGTAATATAAATTCATCTTCTGTTACTTTTACAGTAGATACATCAGTTGCATCATCACCAGCAGGCGGAGAGACAGGAATAACACAAAGAAGTAGTGATATACTCAGCAATGAAACAATAAATAAAGGTATTAATCAAGAATTATTAAATATATACAAAAAGTTATTTAATACATCAAAAGCATTAGATATATTAGAATTTGGCATAATTTTATTTGTATTTGCCTCAATTAGTTCTCTATTTATATATTTTATACATAAAAAATCCAAAAAGAAGCAAAAACTTTAAATACTGATTATAATATCATATCTTTATGCAAAAACTACAAGAAACTATCAAAAAAGCAGAAAAGAAAGAAAAACAAGTAATAATTTCTAAGAAAGCAGAAAATATAAGAAAAATAGGTCAAGCTATAATAGATAACGAAGATAACCTAAAAGGTCTGATTATCACACCAAAATACCTAGCAGAAATAAGTGATATAGGTAATTCAAAAACAATAATAGATATATTTAGGGAATATGAACCTCTTCAAGGTCTTGGCATAAATGTAAGGGAAACTACTGGTGGCAAGATAGTCATGGAATTAATAGACATATCTTCTATAGAAGAAACCAACAAAAGATTAAAAAAAATAGAAGATAAGATAAATTTATTAATAGAAAATATTGGGTGGTCTTAGATGATGAAAACCGAAAGTATTAAGTATATTAATATATATTGGATTAGTATGGAAAAGACTTACAAATACAGATTGTATCCTTCTAATAAGCAAATTAATATCTTTAATAATATTCTTAATAACTGCAGGTATTTGTATAATTCCATGCTTGAATATGAAAGATATGTTTATGAAAAAGACATAAGATTTGCCAATAAAATCGAACTTAATAATATTCTTCCAGACATCAAGATAATTAATCCTAATCTTAAATCTGTTCATTCCCAGATTCTTCAGAATGTCAATGACAAAGTCATTAAGTCCTTTAATGGATTCTTTAATAGAATTAAAGAAGGAAATAAAGCTGGTTACCCAAGATTCAAGAATATTCATAGGTACAATTCCTTTACTTTTCCTCAAACAGGATTTAAGTTTATGAATAATAAAAAGCTTAAATTGAGTAAGATAGGAGAAGTTAATATTAAACTTCACAGGATGATTAAAGGGAATATTAAAATACTTACCATTATTAAAACTCTTACTAATAAATGGTATGCTTGTTTTTCTGTTCATATTGATTTAAAACCTCCAATAAGACAATCAAATAAGATAATTGGATTAGACTTAGGATTAGAAAAGTTTGCTGTTCTTTCTGATAATTCCATAATAGAAAATCCTAGATTATTAAAGAAATCATTAGAATTACTTAAATCAAAGTCAAGGCAATTATCAAAGAAACAAAAAGGCTCGTCAAACAGATTAAAATCAAGATTTAAATTAGCTAAATTACATGAAAAAGTATCTAACCAAAGATTGGATTTCTTACATAAAACAACATCAAGATTAGTCAATGAATATGATTGCATTGCTTTAGAAGATTTAAAGCCCTCTTCTATGAAGAATAAATATTTACAATTTTCCATTAATGATGTATCTTGGGATAAGTTTAGACAACTTCTTACATACAAAGCAGAATATGCTGGATGTAAGCTTGATTTCATAAATCCTAAGAACACATCAAAAGAATGTTCAAACTGCGGTAATTTACAGGATATGCCATTGTCTAAAAGAACATACAATTGTTCTTGTGGACTTTCAATTTCCAGAGATTTTAATTCATCTTTGAACATCTTGAATCATAGTCTTTTCCATAGACATATGGCAGGAACTGCCATTAAAGCCTGTGAAGAAGTTTCTTTAGAAACTTCTGTGAAGCAGGAAGCCATCTGCTTTAGCTGATGGTAGTTCACTAATCACAAAACAAGATGCGTAAAAAACACATTTTATGGATATTAATCATATTAATACCTTTTGTAAATGCTAGTCTTACTCCAAGCATTTCAAACCCAAGCATATCTTTAATAGTTGGAAAAGAAAGCATAATTAATATTTCATTCTTTAATTCTTTCAATTACACTTTGTATAATCTTAGTGTAGAACCAGATAATATAGTTTCCATGAATCAAATACCCCAAATACTTCCAAACCAGTCAATAGAAGCTATATTTAAATTAAAGGCAGACACTTTATTTAATAATATAATATCAAAAAGCATAAAATTCAAGTACTTAGTAAATATAGATGAACCCCCAAAAACATTAACAGTACAAATAAAAGATTCAAGGTATGAACCAACAGTTTTAGAAATTCTACAAGGAGATACAATAATGTGGTTTAATAATGGGACTGTTACTCATACTGTAACCGAAGACAGTCTACCATCAAGATTCTCATATACAATATCAATAAACCAATCTGCTTCAAGACAATTCAATGATATAGAAAATATAAATTATCATGATGATATTATATTATTTGGGGGCACTATAATAATACAAAACAAAACTACAGTTCAATTTGCCACAGACCCAGCATTATACCCATCAATAGCATTTTCAATAGCTTCTGCATATCCTAATTCTTCTGTATCTATGGATATTTTTGAGACAAATTTTACAGTTGCATGGAATAGCACTGAAAGTGGGGCATTAAGAATAATAAATAATGCCAATGAAAAAGCATATAACATAAGGTTAAGTGGAGAATGGTTAATTTATGGAGATAATAACTTTAACTTAAATCCAGGAACTTCAAAACTTATTCTTTTCTCAATAATCCCACAAATAGTAAATACGTTAGATACAGGGAAAAACTACACAAGGCAAATCATAGTGAATGGAGATAATATACTACAAATACAAAGGGATTTATTTATTTATATTCCTTTTGCAACAATTCCAGCAGATATGAATCTTTCAAGACCAGAAATTCTTACTACTTTAGAAACACTAAAGAAGCAGTTAGAAGAAGCATTAAAAGCTTTTAATTTAACAGAACCAATAATAATTTACAGGGATGCTAATATTTCAATAGAAGTAAGCAAAGCTCAACTGCAAAATGCTTTATTAAACATGCAAGGCATAAGGGATGCAGTAGATAAAAATTTTAATATACAAAAAGATAATAATGATAGGACTGCAACAGCATTAGAAAATCAAGCACTTACGCAAAATAGCACTGGATTAGAAGTAATTGAAATAAAGGACAGATTAGATAGCCAGAGAACATGGATTGTTTTTTTGGTAGGTTTTATAGTATTAGTTATCATGTCACTGGCTTCAATATATATTGTAGATAGGTATAGGACATCAGCATTTAAGAGGAAAATGTTCTTTAATAGATGAAAAAGCATGTAATTATATTAGCGATAGTATCTGGAGTAATTTGGATAGGTCTATGGCTAGCATTATCTTTGATTTATGGCAATTGGCTATGGTTATTTATATTTCCAATAACAATCCCAATAATAACCTTTGCAATAGTAAGATTAATAATATATATTAAAAAATTAAGGGCAAAACCAGAAGAATTATTTATTGAAATTGATACAAAAGAAGCAAAAAAAGAATTAAAAGATTATTTGATGGAAGATTATTTTGATATGGTAATCCCAGAAGGTGAGATAGTCAAGCATGTTGGGGAGGCAGATTCAGAAAGGACACCTATATTTCATTTATGGGGCTGGAGTTATTGTGAAAATCAGACTGTAAATCTATTAATGAATCTAAAGACCAAAAAAAAAGGAGTTATATATGATATAGAGCCAATGTATGTCAACATTACAATAGATTTGGAAAAACTAGGGGAAAAGCCAGCAACATATGAAGAAGTTCAAACCATACCTCAAACCAGTGAATTTGGACAGCTTACTTATAAAACAGTAAGGCGTAGGCAAACTAGAGAACAGAAGCAGAAAGAAGAAACTGAAAAAGAAATTGAAGAAGTAGAGGCTATCTAGTCATGAACCCATCCCTAAAGGGACGGGCTTGTAAGTGACGACTTACAACGCAAGTCATAACTACCATAAGTTTGAACAAAAAATGTTAAAAACTACGAGAAAAGGACTAAAAGAACGGCATTTGAGTACTTCACTAGCTTTGCCCTCTTCGCAAGAATCGTTTAATTGCACGAGTTTAGAAACCAATAGCAATGTTAACTCACCTATTGAGAACTCTAAGTCTTTATCTCATTTGGGAAGTGGGTATAATATCCTTAAGGATAGGAGTATGTCTCCAAGACATAATGTATTTGTATTAGGGATTGATGGAAAGCCATTAACTCCAACTACAAGTGCAAAAGCAAGAAAATTAATGAAAGGGAATCAAGCAAAGCCAATATGGAACAAATTTGGGCAGTTTGGAATACAGATGTTAGTTAATACGAGAAAAGAAATACCAAAAACAGTTTTAGGGGTAGATTTTGGCACAAAATTTGAGGGCTATTCAGTAGTTACAGATAAAGAAAATAATTTGTCGGTAATGTGGAAATTACCTAATAAAAAGAATATAGTCAGGAAATTAGAAGAAAGAAGAACATTAAGAAGAGCAAGAAGACAAAGAAATTGCAGGAGAAGAGAATGTAGATTTGATAATAGGGGAAGAGAAGGGTTCATTGCACCATCACAGCTAATGATGGTTCAAAGCAGATTAAAAGCTATCAATGAATTCTTTAAATGCTATCCTATAGATACAGTAGCTTTAGAAGATGTTAAGTTTAATCACAAAGATAAAAGGTATGGTAAGAACTTCTCAACAATTGAAGTTGGAAAAAATATGATTAAAGCATTTATTATCGGAAAAGTAGGAAGAGATAATTATATTACTTTTGATGGATTTGAGACTCAAGAAGCAAGAGAAAAAAGAGGGTTGAAAAAATCTTCAAACAAATCTTCAGAAACTTTTAATTCGCATTGTGCAGATAGTTTTTCAATTGCTTCTGAATTATCTCAAGCAGAACCAAACTTTAATATTAAGGTTGTTGATGATACTTATAGACCAACAAGAAGAAGATTGCATGATACTCAACCAAAGAAAGGAAATATTAGAGAAAGATATTCAACCGGAAGTTTCAAAGGAATAAAAAAAGGAACAATCTGCGAGTTTGGGCAGATTGTTGGTGGTACTGGGAATCAATTGAAAATACTTCCAATTGAAAGAAGAGAAGAATCAGAAAAAAGAATAAGTAAATCTCTAAATAAGATTAATTGGTTATCACATCATTTTAAAATGAAGGAGGTTCGCAATTCCCCCCAAGCCTAAAGGCTTGAGTACCCTTGCAATTTTTATATGGGTTTATTTTTAGAATTATTTTTAGGATTAATGATATTAGCTTCTCTAGCTACATTATTTATAATTTGGTATATTTACAGAAGACCTATAATTTCTGTTGCAGACATAACTGGAAATGAACCAAAAGTGCTTAATCTTATGCCTATGTTCACAAATGGGCATGCAAATTTTTTAGAATATAATTTAAAGACTGGAAAAGACGGAAGAAAATTAGCATATTTATATCCTACAGACAATAAATTTGCTCCAGATAATAGAGACCAACCCCCTATAGAAGTTCAAAAGATGGTATTAAAGCCAGGGCAAAGAATAAGCTTTGCAGTAGGAGAACTTTCAGACCATAGTGAATTTGTTATTTATAATGTTGATAATCTTAACAAGCTCCCAGAACATATAAAAAATACAGAATTAGGAAAGTCTTTGGCAAATTTAGCTATAATAAATAAATTCAAGGCTGATGCAGATGCTATAGATTATTGGAAGAAAAGGACAAAGACATTATTAATAAAGTCAGAATATGATTTTGTAAATATATTTAAGAAAGATGCAGAAGAATGGATAAAGGACAGTGAAAAAAAACTTCCTGGAGAACAAATTAGCCAAGCAAAAACAAGATGAAAATTAATTTATTTGTGAACGAAAAGAAATATAGGAGATATTGCATCCATAAACTTATGGAAGTTTATGGATCACCAATAGGACTAAAATTTAAATTATTGAATTTATTAATAGAAAATATTGGGTGGTTGAAAAACCAGATTAAGACAACAGCAGAAATTGAATTGATATTTAGTAAAGGTATATATGCAAGAAAGCAACAGGAAGTTATGGTAAATCTACCATTAATCTATAGGAACAATATTGACAAGGAAAACATAAATAATTTCATAAAAAATCTGAATGAAGTACTTGAACATGAAACTTTACATCATTGTTTATCCATAGAAAAAGTACCTTCCAAGAAACATCATATTATAATAAACCAAGTGAAGGAGAAAAATCATGAAAGAAGAAACTGAAAAATCTATAGAACTTGAAGCACATAGGATTGCAAAATATTTGAACAAATTATCTGATGAAGATGTAAGTGCATATGAATTATTTCTTTCTTTATTATTATTTGAAATTGATTTAAATGCTTATGAAGAAGTTGGGTTATTAGAAAGTTTAAAATTTCAATTGGTAATTACTTGTAATTCAGATGAGGATGGGGAAGATGAAATATGAAAATCATAACAAAAAGTCAGGAAGATAAGATTGACAAGCCTATAGGTAATAATAAATATTTGATAACTGGTATATTATTGGGCTTGACCTTTATAATTTCTGTAATAACATTGATATTCTATCAGATAGATAGGGGTGAAATATTAGATACTCTAGAATTTTTAAATATTCAATCTGGGCAGGCTAATTCAGATTTGAGCTCAATCAAAGAAAATCAAGATACTATAAGAAATCAAGTAGATAATATTGAAACAAAGATTAACAGTGTAAATACAAAAACAGATGAAACATATACAAATATCAATTCAAAGCTAGATTCATTAAAGACAAGCTTTATAGATGACAATAAATTAATAAAAGATTCTATGGTAGACATTTTAAAGGAAATTACATCAATAAAGAATGATGTTAATAATATAACTAAAAAATTAAATTCGACCAATTAAAACATGTCAACTACCATCAGCTAAAGCAAGTGGCTTCCTGCTTTACACAGGCGTTGGCATAAAATAAAAGATGAATTAAAATGAGTAATACAAGAGATTCATTTGGATTCAAAGTTCATAAGTATTTTGATGAACATAAAGGGTTCAGAGACTTTTTATTATCTTTAAACAAGCCTTTATTCTTTTTTCAAAATAAATGGAATGCTTATTGGAATATAGTTAATTCTCTGGAATGCAAGAGAAAATTAAAGCATTATGGAAAAGATATAAAAATGTTAAAAGCCCCTAATATATCCATGCCAGAAAAGGTAAGTATAGGAGATAATTGTTACATAGGTCAAAATTTATACTGGACTTCTGAAGGGGGAATTGAAATAGGTAATAATTGTGATTTGTCTGATGAGATGATAATTTATACATGGGAACATGATTTCAAGAGTGATTTACTTCCATTTAATAGGAGAAAACTCTGCAAAGGAATAAAGATAGGCAATAATGTATGGATTGGCAGGAGAGTCTGGATAAGGGGTGGAATAACAATAGGAGATGGAGCTGTAATAGGGATGGGAGCAGTTGTTACAAAAGATGTTCCTTCCTTAGCTATTGTTGTTGGTAATCCTGCTAAAATAGTGAATTATAGGGATAAAACTATGTATGAAAATGCCTTAAAAAATAAAGAGATATGGGATTTATGGCAGACCTGTACAGATATTGTAGAAGATGATTATAGTTTATATGAAGGGGATTTACCATATTTGTGAAGAATAATGACTAAAATTGAAGAACTAAAAGAGCCTTTCTTGAAAGAAAGCCTCGGGAAAGAACACTATGAGATATATATGCAAATTTAGAAGGAATAGTAAAGAGCCTTTTTGGGAAACTTATGAGTTAAATGACCTTTATGAGTTTAGAGCATTACTCCAAAATATCTTTGAAGGAACAACGGCAGAAAAACTAGAGATTGAAATAATTAAAATTAAATTAGTAAAAGTTACAAAATGATTAACAAACTAAAAGAAAGGATTAAAGAATTAGATAATAAATTAGAAAATACTAAACTTAAGTCTTTTACAATAATGTTGCAAACTGAACGAAGAATCTTAAAAGAATGGATTAAAAGAGAAGAAGAGATTATGAAGATAATTTATAATAAAATAGAAAATAGTTATTATAATTATAAATTAACTAAACCTAATGATGAAGAATTAGATGAATTAAATGTTTATTATATTCTTATAAAGAAATTAAAAGAGTTGAAAGAGGAGATTAATAAATAATGTGTGAGAAAACAAATTATCATGGAACAAGTAATACTAAAATAGATAAATGTATAAGACCATTAATTAATTTTTTACAAGACGAGGATTATGATACAATGGCTTCTTGTTGTGGGCATGGAAAATACAAAGTTACTGTTGTAATTAAAGAACGAGATTCTTTAAAAGATACATTTTTAGAATTATTTACTCAAACAACTATTCTAAGAACTAGAAGATTTTATGTTAAAGATAAAGAAGGTTATTATTTTATCCCTGAAGTGGAGGAGATTGAAACATGAAAGTCAAACCTAAAAAAAGAAAGACCAGAACATGGGGTTCGAGTAAACTGGGATTATTATTTTATATAGGAGGTCTCTTTAATTTTCATATGTCTGATAATGTTTTTATTAACTTAATAGATTTATTTGCGATTATCATTGGAGCAGTAATATATTATTATGGACATGAGTAAAAGAGGATTGCATTATTGAAGGAGAAAATAATAAAAATGGAATGGTTAAAATATCCACTAATTATAAGCAGTATCATAGGATTAATTGTCGGGGTTAGTTATGTAATTAGAGGTCATGCTACTTGCATAAATATATTTGGTGTTGTCTGGGATTGCACTCTATTTGAAGCATCAGCAAGGGCAACTCTCATCATGATAATCCCTTTAATAATACATGTTGTTAAAACATCTGGGGTAAAAATGAAAGTTAAACCTAAAAAAATTGCTTTCATTGGTAAAAGCCCGGGAAAGAGAAAAAATGACTAAAATTCAAAAACTAACAGAAAAGGCAGAGGGATATAATAACCAATGCGGTGACATAATGCAAGATTTAATAGATGAGGGTTATCTCAGAAGAGATATTATTGCAGGACTTAATCATTGTGCAGAATTGGAAACAATGGAGTCAGGAGATGAGGTTATATTATTTATTAATGGAATTTTATGGGAAAGGAAGAAGATAAAACATGACTAAACTAAGACAATCTAATAAATCTGAATTAAAGGAGGGAATGGTTATTTACTTTGAATATGAACATCACTATAATCATCATTCAAGTGCTGTTAGATATAAGAGAGGTTTATTCTTGGGAGAAAAATTAGGAAAAGCTATTTTGATATTACAAGGACTGCATGGGGGAACTTGGAATAATTCAGTTACAATATGCAACTTTGATAAAATTTGTGTTGAAAGTTATATAGGAACAGCAGAGTTTAAAGGAGATTGAAAAGTGATGATTTTATTATGTTCAAAGAAAAGCAAGAAGGGTAACAAATGCACAAAAGCAGATGGGCATAAAGGAAATCATATGTGTGTTGAAATAACATATAAGATTATTGAAAAATGGAACTAGACAAAGAACGAGAAAGACTTGAAGATATGATTGTAAGATTGCAGATTGAATTTAATAAAGCCTTATTTTCAGATGCTTATGGAATTGCTTTGAATATTTACTCGGAGAATAAAGAACTAGGATATAAATATGTAGCAATCTTGAATAGATACTGGGGTGACAAGAGATTAAATGATTGAAAGTCAACTATGTCCGTATTGTGGTAATCCTATGTTGGCTACTTATCTAACAACATCAGACAAATATTGGTTCTGTTCTAATTGTAAGATAAAGGAGGATATGTAAATGTATATTATATATTGTAGGATATGCAACAAGAAATCAAAAGCTTATGGCAGAAATGTTAAATACTGCCAGGAACATAGAAATAATAAAAAGTATTGCCACATATGCAATAAATTATGTTATGGATATTTTTGCAGGGAACATTCAAATGCAAAGAATAGACCTATTAGACATGGTTCAAGACAGCCTATTGGTATGTCAAGAACTAAAAGAAGGTATAGAATGTGGTAATTATATGAAATTATTTCAAGATTATTTTAATAATAAAATTAATATCGGAGATAAAGTAGTATTTACTAAATATTATTTTTCTCTAGATAGTGGCGTAATCAAAAGACCATTGTATTGCATAGTAGCTTCAATTGATGATGATAAGTTGATATTGAAAATACCTTATTCAAGAGATGTTGAAATTAATGTTGATAATCCAGATTTGCGAAAAGCAAACTTATTAGAATTATTGTGCAATCAATTTTGACTCCAAATTCATTGCTACTGTCGAAGAGAACAACAGTAGCTCCATTGGACACATTTTATGGATAAATTCCAAAAGTAGAATAAGTATTTAATTTTTTTGAATTTTAATTCATAATTTAATTTCCAAAGTTTCAATTAATAATCAAAAGATTTAAGCTGCTTAAATATTTAGGCAGCCCCAAATTCAGCAGGAATAAAGCTCTATTTTTAATACTCCCTATATATATTTAAATTTTCAAAAAAGTCATTAATACAATATGTATTAAAGTCTAGGAGTACCTTTCTTTTGGATTTCATTTGGTGTATTACCCGCATCAAGTGCCGAGAAAGTGCCTTATTCATACATATTGTAAAATGCGAATACAACCAAAAAGGGCTTATGACATTCTTTTCCTATAAAGTTAATACAATATAGCAAAATTTAAATAGGAATACTGCAATTAATATTTATGGCTAAGAAGAATTATCAAAGAAAATCCACACAAGCAACAATATTAATCAAATCAAAGAGCCCAGGAATATCACATCCTGATGACTTCTTTACATTGATATTTTATAAAACCATAGCTATTAGAGAAAAAGCTCAATTAATATATGATTCAATAATATTAAATGAAAGTCCTCACTTTATTAAGGAACAAAATCATATTTCAGATGCTACTTTCTATGAGATATTAAGAAGGCTTAAGGGAGTTGGATTAATAAGTAAAGAAAAAGGTAAGTATAGACCCAGTAATAGATTTAAGAATAGACTTCAAGACATTGCTCAATATCCTGAAAAGCATATTGTTAGGCTTGAAGAGAAGCATCAAATTAAAGCAGATATAAGCCAAGACTAAACTTTATATCTCTCATAGTCATCTTCATCCTTATGCTTCTTTAAGTCCTTTAAATGCTTCATTAACCAATAAGGTCGTGATAGTTGACTTGTGCCTCCTTTCTTCCTAATATCTTTCCAGTCAACCTTTATATTCCCATCTCTTAATTTAAACCTTACAATTGGAATTTGATATAGATTATTAATTCTCCCAAATTCTTTAGTTCTACCAAGTACATAAAAAAAACCATCGCCCCAATTAAAAGTTATTTCAAGTAACCATTCTTCTATATCGTTTACATCCTTTAATTCATCTAGGGGCATTTCCAAATACATGCAATTGATTACATCAATATGATATGGGAACTTTAATAAATTTCTTTTCCAGTGCTTGTTTAAACTCAAAGAACTAAAGCTAGTTGGAACTAATTTTACAATCCTAACATCACTTTCTTTATCTAAATTATCTAAGTTTCTTCTGCTCAAGCCGACCTCCAATTAAGTAAAACTTTCATTTTTTTATTAATTTTTAATAGTGTATTCCCAACGATGGACTATATAAATCTTTTCATATAAGGCACCCCCACAACCTGTTGATTTCATATGGAACTCAACCACAATTCCAAGAAATTAATCAAATAAGGCATAGAAATTTTTGTCGGTTATATCTTAAAAAATATAGTTATAACTATTTAAAGACACAAATATTTAAATACTTAAAGGGTTAATAGACTTCTGAGTATAGAGATGTGCTTTTCTTTTTCTTTTTTCCGATTCAGAGATGAACGGAAAACATTTTTTCCTTCAATTCAAAAAGGAATAAACTTCTATAAGTTAAACTTCTTTAAATAAATGTAGATACTTTAAAATATATTTCTTATTCACTGGACACACTGGACACCTATGCACGCAAGATATTTAACATTTGATGGACAAACACAGAGTCAAGTGGAAGTCAAAAGAAGAAGAAATCAAGGCATAAGTATATTCTTAAAAACACATAATATTTTAAGTAAAAGATTCTAGTAGTTCACCATAAGAAACAAAGGTGTTCTTTGGCTTAACAGCTTTTCAACCTTTGAAAACTAAATAAAAAGGATAAGTGGTAGAGAGACTACCTCTTTTTCATGCACAAAAGCTTTTGGAGGGCTTTCTCGGTTCTACTAGCCAATTGTATAACCGTTTCTCCTTCAAACAATAATTCTATAAGATATATATTAAAGTTGCAAAGTGTTTAAATAGTATTTAGTTATATTAATTAGTATAACTAACTATGGAATCTACTCAAGTGGACAACAAATGCCAAGAAAACTCTTGCGCAAATAAGCCTATTATGACTTATCTAGGGAAAAGAATATGCCAGAAACATTGGGAATTAACCTGCAATAAAATCAAAAAGGAGACTAAACATGCCTAATACAACGATAAGTGTTTATCTAACTGATGAAGAATTTATTAAGTATATCAAAAAGAAAGAAATTATCTACAAGAAAATAAAAGAATTAGTAAAGGGTGAAATAAGATGAATAAATTTAAACCAATCTACAAAACAGAAAATAAATTAACAGATGCAGAATTAATTGAACTCGGCAAAGCGTATCAAGGATTGACAATTAAGTATTATCACATAGAATCGCTTACTTTTTTGGCATCTTTATTTGTTATATTTTTTATTGCATTAATTATAGGTGTTATTATAGGCTCTTTGTCAACTACCATCTAACAAGTTAAATGGCTTCTGACAAATATATTCTTGCACAGACTAAGGCAAATTCATCTGATGATTAAAATCAATCAGTTTTCTTTGCCACGAGCTTATAAAATGCCTAGAAAAAAAGAATTATCAGTTTATGTTTGTGGTGGATGCGAATTCACAATATTCGCAGAGCCAAATCAAAAAATTAAATGTTATAGATGTAATATAATATTTGATGAGAGAAAATAGATGAAAACTAAATTAATATTTATAATAGGATTAATTGGAAAGTGGGGTTGTATTCTAGCATTCACGGTGCAGAGTACCTCCTTAATATCAAACCCCGCCCAAAAATATTTGTGAAAAGAAGTTATCTGTCTCGGTGACGAACAGTGGGTTGGTTATTTCTAAAAATACCCTCTACCTTTAAAAACTTCTCACAAAAAAAGGAAATTGAAAAATTATGAAACAAAAACAAATATCAAAAACAGAAATACTTTTTAAATATATAACTATAGGAGAAATTGGGATGTTCTTATTTGCTGGATTTCTAATATATATGAATTATGATATGCAAGACAGATATTCAAATATCTTTAATGAGTTAAACAATGTCAGGGGTTTTAATGACATCCAACCACACCATATATACATAAATTTTTCAGTAAACAACAGCCTTTATGTAGATAATGTAGATAGTTGCGATTTTGGGACTGGCTCTTCTATGAGACCTACTTTATTCACGGGAAATATAATTTGTTATATGAATTACACTGAAGACATGAGAGATTTATTAAATGAAGGTATGATTATAGGTTATTCTAATATAAATGAAACTACAAATGAAACATATAATACTATTCACCGAATAAAGGCGATTTATCCAGATGAAGTGTTATTGCAAGGAGACAATAACAGATTCAGCGAAATGATAAAATATGAACAGATAAAAAAGATAGCTATAGCAATATTATTGGCTTGATTCTATTTTTTCCTGTATTTTTATTTTATTTAAATCCCTATACAACTGCCTTTCTTCTATGCCTAATATAAAAGCTTGTTTTGCCCTAGTTATTATACCCATCTCTTCAAGCATCTTAACCTTTACCAATCTTTGCTGTGCATTATCTTTACTTATAGTTTTTTCTTTCTCTTGTTGTTCTTTTTTAATTCTCTCTTCATGTTCAAATATGCTTTTTTCTTCCTTGATTGACCACATCTCAGAAAGTTCGTTCTTTAATAATTTACTGTCTATCATAATTGAGAATAATTTAGTAGTTTCTTCATCATGTATTTTCCTGAAATCATTAAGATTCAAATAAGCTTTTGTGCTTATGCATAATCTAGGTCTTGGGAATTCATATCCATAATGCTTTATTTCTCCTCTTTTCCATCCATAAGGCTTTTCACTTAAATCCAAGAATCTTCTTACTTTTCCGGTCCATTCCTGTGAGGCTTCTAGTAATAATGACGCAGGATAGCCTTTATTTTCAACAATCTTCTGCAATTCATTAGATTCATCTATCCCACCAAAGAAATATTTTTGCTTTATTAAAGCTATAAATTCAGTATCAAATTGTGTAATTCCCTTGCAGTCAAAATGTAATTGTATATTAGAATGTCTTATTGTTGAAGCATAATATCTTAATCTTCTATTTATGATAGCATCTGTTACCTGAACAGCCTTATCTTTGCTCTTAACAACTAGAGTTTCAAGCTCATTGAAATGAACTATGTGTTTGTATCCGACTTTTTGTTTCATATTATTATACTGCTTAAAACAAGCTTCTTTTAAACATTCCATAAAATAAATGCTTATTACCTTTCTTAGATTTTCATTTTTTATGAATCCAGTATAATTTATAACAACAGTTTCTTGGTCATAAACTTCTTTATCAAGCCATTTTTCTAATGCAAACCTATTTTTTATAGTTGAAGCTATTCCCTCATCTTCAAAGTCATTAATTCTCCTTGTTAACTGGTCTAATATAGTTACATTGCCTTTTATGGCACTTAGCATTCTTGTATTATTAAATCCCTTTCTTATTACCATTTTCCTTGATTTGGATTGAAGTACTAAACTTTTAAAATCAGCAAGGTCCATATCATCAAATCTTAATCTATTGTATTCATCAACATAGCTTTGTGTCATTACATTTCCCATAAGCATTTGTATAATAGGTTCAGTTAAATTCCCAATAGAAACAGTATAAGGCACAATTAATCCTTTTGGAAGCCATTTTGGAATCTTTTCAGATATTGGTACATATATCCTGACTTTAAACCTTCTTGGTCTGAACATCTTATTTTCATACTTCCATAGTGGCTGATTATTTGGAATCAAAAAAGACATATAATCAGTTAAATTTTCCCATTTTGGGCACCATACACCCCATGGTTTAATAAGATGTAAATTTAATCCCACTTCAGTGCAAAAAGCCCAGTGGTATAGTTTACCTCGTGTGCTTCCGCCTAATCTCATAATATGCTGTAATTCATCTGCAGGGCTTTGCAAATCCTTAATCATCTTCGGTATGAATGCGTATTTTTTAGGGAATAGTACCATCATACAGGGCTCACAAATGATGATTCAGCAAATTCATCAGTTCCATAGCTTTCAATTTTAAATACTCCTGTATTATGAAAAGTAATTGTAAGGAAATTATCTATAACAGCATGATGATTTAATATTGCATCACTTATTTTATTTTCTATCATATATTTTCTGTATTTCCTATTGGAATAATCAGTGGTATATTTTATTAATTCTTCTCTTAAATCCTTTAATTTAAACAAATATTGGATAATCCATTTCTTATAATCTTCACTAACTTTTGTATTCAATTCAAATACTGATGTCTTATAAGCAAGTAAAAATAGTCTTGCCTGATTTAATGGTCTATAATATTCTTTATACCATTTTATTGCATTTTCTCTTTCTCTTGTGTTTATCTTAAAATAATTATCTAATTTTCTTCTTTTTTCTTCCCTATCATCATCACTCATTAATGCCTCTACATTTAATGATTCCTTAAATTTCTTTATTTCATCATCCAATAAATCCTTATCAAATGGATTTATCTGCACTAATCCTACATGTGTTCTAAGTGGCATTACTGACCTCTGATATATTATAACCTTGATTCACTATACCTGCAAATTTTCCTGTAGATATATCGGGAATCGTTATGATATGTAAAAGTTCTGGGAAAAATTGAATAAAACTTATTATTCCGCGAAAAGGCATTGCAAATCTAAAAACATCCAAAGCTTTTCCATAAGAAGTATTATTAGAAAAACTAAATGAGTTATTAGTAGTTTCATTAACATTAATTTTTCCATCTGCAATGTCTATGAATCCATTTATAAGGTTTGCAAATATCATTATTACTATTAATGTCACTATGCCAAGAGTTACATTAATAAATGTTCTTGATTGGTCAGAAAATGGACTTACTTTCCATAACCAGTAATAAAGTTTTATATTAACTATTATAAACCAAAAATTAGATGTTAACTTCCATACAAGCCATAATCTATTGAAGAAATACTTGATTTTTCCAAATAAGGATACAGATTCATCTTTTAGTATAAACATATCATCTGGATTTTCTTTTAGCGTTTGAACATCATCATATATTAATTGGTCTGCATTTAAAACAGCAGAGCCCATAACTAATACTGGAATCAAAGGATTTTTTTCTTCAATGGTTTGTTTTACAACAGTCAATAAAATAGGAATCATAAAAAATAAAGTCAAAAACAAGAACTTATGTTTCCATAAAAATCCAAATATGCCTATTCCTTTTGTGGCTCTTGCTCCACTTCCTCTTTGTCTTATGGTTATAGTTTGGGCTGGCATGATTAATCTCTTAGATATTCATTTGGATTATGAAGAAAATCATGTTTTGTAAAATATCTTACAGATATATTAAATATTCTATTTTGCTTTATTAATAATCTTACCTTTTCCTTATTTGCTAGATATGTATCTACTATAGTACCTTTATGCCTTTTCTGCTCACTTTTGTATATTACTTCTTTTTCAACCATACTTTTAAACCACTTATCGAAAGTCTTGTCATGGTAAGCAATTTTATTAAGCCTGTGAAAATCCCCTTTTGTGCCACCTTCACTTTTCTTTTCATTAGAAAAATCTGATCCATATAAGTTTGAAAGCCATTCTAATTCTTGTCCTAGATTAGCCATTTTTACTCAAAAGAAATTTGACAACATCAGATATTTTCTTAAATTTTTTCTCTACCTTTATTTTATTCAATTGCCACCAAACTTCTTCTTCTACCTTTATATTTTTAGTTTCCATATTACTTAGATATTTAGAATATTTTATTACTTATATACTTTTCTATTTGTAAATATACCCTAGTTGGTAATTATAATATATCTATTTATATATTAGCTTATATTCTCATATTTTATATGAAATTCAAAATAAATGCATGGAGGTGCGGAATATGAATAATAAGGGGGCTTCTAACGTAGCCGTAATTAGTATGTTAGTTATATTTATGGTAGCCACAGTAGTAGGATTCGGCTGGTGGGCTATAAACAAACAAGAAGATACAAGTGAAAGATTTCTACAACAAATTGGTCAACAGGCACAAGAACAAAAGGTTTCAACTGTAGCACAACAAGATGGTAAAATTGCAAGTTTGAAATTGTTAGCTTATGATAGGTCTGCAGATGACCCAAGTACTATAGTAACAGGAATTCCAACTTATTGTTATGATTCAAATGAGCCAGGAAAATTTATCATTGATGGTACTGTATCAACAACTGATAGATATACTGTTCAAACTGTAACTGGAAAGACAATAAAATGTATGGCTGTAAATCAATCATCATTAAGCACATCTGGTGCTAATGGATATTATGGTGACTGGAATGAAATAGACATGAAGACAGAGAAAGAAGATTTGGATTTAAGCTTACATAAAACAGCAAGACCAGACCAATTGAGAGTATCAATTTTCAATAAGGATGGTACTACTTCAACACAAAGTAATCTTACAATTAACTTCTCAATAGGAGCAGATTCTTCTTATAGTTTAAATAAGATTAGACTTAGACAAGACACAGCAAACCTAGAATGGTGGGCTGGAGGAGTTACAATAGCTATGAATGATTCCGTAAGGGGTGTCTCAACAGCTGCAACTAATATCAAAAACGTAGATTGGAATGCTGGCGGTTTTACTGGTAACATAATTGAAGGTGGGGCATTATTAGACAGATTAAAAAGCAGAAGTGATTTCAGATTTGAATTTGATGCTGACTCTGCAACTACCGATTATGAACCTATAAAGTTATCAGAATTTGATGAAGTTGACTTTGGAAGTATGACTTTTGAAGCTGATGCAGATGGTTGTGATAGCGGGGATAATGAAACTGTAAGTTTAATATTCTGGGATAAGAATTATTTCAGAAGTGCAAAATCAACAGCAGTTTTAGGTCCATCAGGGGAATCTGATGCAAGCACACCACTTAATGTAGGAAGTAATGACTTTGAAATAATAGCTATGTGTGGATTCAACAACAACAATTAAACTTTTTTCCTTTTTTTAATTAATTTCTTTTTGAAAATAAATTCAAAAATTTTAAATACTTGTTAATTCTTTGTAATTTCAACAATGTTAAAATCAAAGACTAAAACTGTATTAATTATAATAATTATTGCAATTCTAATAATATCAGTTATTTTAATAAATCCATTCAAAAGAGGGGCATTAATAGATGAACAATTTCCAGATGCAGATTCTTATTCCCCCCCAGAATTATATCCAAGCCAGCAGTTAGATTGTGAGCAATATTCCATAATATGGTATACTAATAGCTTGACTCCTAAAACACAAGGAAGATGCCAGCCAAGTAATATGGCATCATGTACAGGAGTTAATTATTTTGGTTATCACTTTGGTGAAGGCAGTAACTTATATAGAGATAATAATCTTATAGGAACTATTGATGATGATAACCCTATTTATGAAGATAATAATGTAAGGATAATTGCAGATAGTGGTGGCAGATTTGGATTTAAAACTTATGCAAAAAATTACTTTAATATAATAACTAATTTCAGTTGTGATACTTCTGGATTATTTGAAGATGCAGATAATGTAATAGAATGTACATTTTATTCTTCAAGAAGCCAATTAATAGATGTTCTTGCTTGGTCAGGCAAACTAGGAACTGATGATATAACAGATTTAAGGGATTTGAAAAGACCTTATACTTTACAAGTTGGATTTAATCAGATTAATTTTGTAATATCACAGGAATTAATAGAAGATGAAAATTACTATTTATTTGTAACTTTATTAGACCCCCATAAATTTGAAAGTGATTATAATAACAGATGTGTATTTTATCAGCAAATGCAGGCTATGAAATTAGAAAAAATACCATTTGTAATAATTCCAAAGCCAGTTTATTTTAACAAGCAGCCAAGCCAAGAATGCCCAATAGGATATTCAGAAAGTCTTTCTGCAAATACATTATGCATAAGAGATGACTTAGATGAATTGCCTTGTTATAAATTACCAGCACCAATAACTGTCAATTACACTTATGCTTGCTCTTCAAGCGGTCAATTTATACAAATATTGTTTGCATCACAAAATTGCCCTGCAAATCCATGTACTAATGGATTTACATGTGAAGAAACTAGTGGAACTTGTATTATGTCCCAGATTTATGACCAGGTGTTTAACCAATGTAGTTCATCTTCTGATTGTCCTAATTTATGTACTAATATAGGGGAAAGTACAGTTAACTGTGAAAATAGGAGATGTATATATGAAAACAAATGTACAGTAGACCCAGAAAGATTAGTTAATATAATTCAACAGGAATGTAAAGATAATCCAGAATTACAAAAAGAAGAAATTTGCCAGGAAACAACTGGATTTAAATGGTTTTATATTCTGATAAGCATTGTTAGCGGAGTGGTATTTATATTTGTATTGACAAGATTAACTAGAAAGAAAAGGAGAAAAAGATAATGTCTAAAAAAAGTTATGGCATTGGAAGAATATTATTGATTGCCTTTATAATTGGAATTTTATCCACCATTTTTGACTATGCTTACCATTTAATAATCTTCGAAACATTACAAGGACAACCACATTCCCCAACACCTTATTGGATTGTTAAATTTTTTACGGGGTTTATAATTTCCTTTGTATTTCTATTATTATTTAAAAAATTAAATATATGGATTAAAAGTATAATAATTGGAATATCAAGTGCATTGATATTTGCATTTGTTTTAAAAATATTTTATAGTAGCATTTATGGAGCTCCAATATATGGGTACTCAATACATCTTGCACATTCAATTGCTTTTAGTTTAGCTACATATCTAACTTTAAAAATTGGAGGAAAAGATGGGTAAGAAATTAAATCAGATAAGAAAAAAAGTAAGGAAAAAGCCAATCTTATTAATAGGAATTATCTTATTCATTATATTATTATTTACATTAATAGGTTCTTTATTTACTTTAAATGCTGCTTTTGGAAGTAGTCCTAAATTAATACATATTTTTAATCAATTAGGATTAATGAATTTAACTAGAATAGATTTAAATAATGTAGACATAGGAATATTAACAGTTACTGGATGCGAGTCTATGAATTTAGCTTTACCTCAACAACCAATCCAAGCTAGATTCTTCATAGACAAAACATTGATTTCAGAATTTGGTTTTTCAAACAGATGCATAGAAAACAATAGGCAAATACCACTAATAACAATAACAACAGAAGTAAGCCTGCAAAAGTCATATTTCATAAGTCCTAATATACCTAATTTAACCATAGAATCTGGAACACAATTTGTTGAATTTAATAAATTTGAAATCATAGAAAGAGTAGAATGTCTTGTAGATACTGATTGTGCATCAATTTCTAGATTGGATTTAGGCTATTGCAATATAAAACATCAATGTGAATATACAGAAACCAGACCACCAAGACCCCCGCAGAATTTCTTTGAAAGGATAATATTATTTCTTAAAAGCATATTTATCATATTTAAAAGATAGTTTTAACTACTTTCTAATTAATAATATAAATTATATACAACTTATCTTTATATGTTTTCTTATATGCATTATATAATTGAAGTTTCTAAAAAAACAAAAAAAAGTATAAAGATAATGAAAGCTATGTTAGACTTTAGAACAGAAAATAATGTAATAGATTTCTTATTGAATTTTTATGATAAAAACAAATCAAAGGAGGTGAAAAGATGAAAAATATTGTATTTAGTGTATTAGCAATTCTACTTATATCTAGTATTGCCTATGCAGACAACATAAGCCTTAGAGGGGAAGGAGGCACTTTAAATAATATAGGGACAGACATTTGTTATCCTCGCTACCGAGGGCATAGCCACTATGCCAATACTCCTTGACAAAAAGTCTCGGAGATACTTTTTCAGAATGTTTACAGCACCATTCACATCTGCATTGAGTTTATATCCACAAGATTTACAGACATAATAACCTCTATGCTTTCTATTTGCTTTCCTGACTTGACCACAATGTGAGCAAGTCTGACTGCTGTATGCTTCGTTCACACAAACAAATCGTATGCCAACTTTCATACACTTGTATTCAAGTTGCTGTGTGAATTTTGAGAATGACCATGAATGTAATTTTTGGTTATTTTTCTTTCCGAAATTCTTATCTTTCCTTATATCAGTGACATCTCCTGCAACCAATGTCTTTATGCCTTTGTTCAAGCAATCGGTTACGATTGCCTTGCTGTGTATATGTAGAGATTGATTAATCTGCCTCGTTTGCTTGTTCTGTAGTATCCTTAATGCTCGGCTTTGATGTCTTTGGGGGTATTGCTTTGTCAAAATGCTTGTCAGCTTTGCTTTTTCCTTGTTGAAATAATGTTGCATAGCAAGTATCTGTTTGCCTGAATATATCTTTGTATTGCCCTCGCTGTCTGCGATAACTGCTGTATTGATGATGCCCAAATCAACAGCCATTACACTGTCATTCAAGACAGGAGATTGCTCTGCAATCTCATAAACAATATGTGCATACCACTTTCCTTTGTTAAATATAATCTGGCAAAACTTCGGCGTTCCTTCCTGAACATTCCATTTATCAAATCCTATCTCAAGGAGTTTTATTCTATTCTCTGCACGATATTTCATTGACATTGATAATCGTATCTTATCGTCAATAATCTTGAATTGCTGGTAGAAGGAGATGACACTCAACATCTCCTTTCTCCTGAACATAGGTGGATTTGCAGTGGCATCTTTCTTTCGTAGTTTAAACCAAGAATTGTAATTCCTTTGTAGGTTAAATATGATTTCTTGGGCTGTCTGGGAAGGCAGAAGTTTGAACCAGTGATTTTGGTTCAATGCTTTCTTTTGCGTATAAACAGATGGAATCTTGCCTGTCTTATCCCATACATCACGCCTCTGCCAGTTGTCTGTGTTATACAACTTTGTGGCGATAGAACAAAGATTATGAAGATGTTTCTCCTGTTCAAAGTTCGGATTCAACCTATATTTGATTGTTTGTTTCATCAAGTTTGCTCATCAGTTGATTATCACATTCATCTTTGAGTACAGGGTAGACCTCTGCTATTTTAGCATAAATCTTTGTGTTTATTATGCGATATGCCTCAGACTTCCCGACCTTGCCAAATATATCATCAAGTTTGCTGTCATAATTGCTCAGATTATGCCTCAGATAATTTACTATAACCCTATTCAAGAAAACAGAGTCACTGTCAGTGGTCGCTGGTGTGAAATCATAATTGCCAAACTCTTCAACCATTTCTCCTTTGAATTTATTATAAGAATAGATTGCGTTTTTTCTGATGTCTCTGATGTCCTTATATTTGAGGTGTATCTTCCAGTCACAAATCTCTTTTAATAGCTTGTTTTTTTTAGTTTCAATAGATTTTTTTGAGCCATTCTTTCTGGCTTCGTTGCCAATTTGAAACTCTTGAAATGCTTTTGTTTGTTCTATCTCCTCCACCCTTGTTTTGAGATATAGCTTCATAGGAGATGCTGTCCTGAAAACAGGATTCTTTGTCTCCTTATCGTGTGTTTGTAGAAATAGGTCTATCCCCTTGTCAGTCCATCCCTTTGTTTTTAGGATTGATTTGGTGATATATTCTTTGTTCATCGTTTATACTGCTCCGAAATATATTTCTGGATAACGAATTGACTTACATTTCCTGCCGTAGACACAAAATAACTTCGTGTCCATAATGTAGGCATTTTCCTCAAAAATGGAAATTCATCTCTTAATACTTTTGACGATTTGCCTTTAATTTGTCCTATAATGTAATTTGCGGATAAGCTTGGATTTCCTTGAATGAATAGGTGGGTATGGTCTGGCATTATTTCAATAGTCAACACCATGCATTTGAGTTCTCCTGCCTTTTCATTGATTAATTCGAGCAATCTTTTTTTTATCTCACCAACCAATAACTTCCTTCTGTATTTTGGACACCAAACAAAATGATAATTCATCAAATGTATGGATGTGTTTTCCCTTTGATAACCTTTTGTCATATAATTAGATAATGACTACTCATATAAATACTTTGCTGTTTTGTATCTCGCAATTCATCCAATGACTGAAGCCATTGGGTTTCTTGCTCAAAACCGCTCTAATTGATAATATATATTTCATAATACAATAATACTTTTATACAAGTATATATTCTAATTTATATTATGGATAGTATAATCAACGTATTTTTCAGAAAAGCTTCGTATAAAATATTTCTTGAATGCGATAAAGATTTAAATGTAAGTAGTATATCCAAAAAAATAGATATTACTTATTCACATGTTAGCAAAATACTTTTTAATTTTATAGCAAATGATTTAGTAGTTATTGAAAAAAATGGCAGAGAAATTAAAACAAAATTTACAGAAAAAGGTTTACTTCTAAATAAAGAATTAAAAAGAATATTAAAAACTTTAAATCATGAACAGTAAAGGCAATACAACAGTTTATATTGTAATATTTATAGTAATATTCTTGTCAATAATAGGTTATTTAGTATATTATGGAGTAACTCATGATTGGTTTAAAAGCAAACCAGAAGAGATTCCATATGAAAAAACAATATATTTAGCATTGCAGGATGATTATACAAAGGAATTAATAGATGGGAATTTTAGCCTGATGTATATTTATAATGGAAGACACATAGTGAAAGAAGGTATAATAGAAAAAGATGCTGTAGTTGAAACAAAGATTACAGTTCCTAATGCATTTTATGAATTTTACTGCTGGAGCGATAGTCATTATGTTAAAAAATTAATAATCCAGGAATCTGCAATTAAGGATAAGGAAAAGATTATATGTACCCCCCCTAGGTTCGGGGATTATTCAATAACTTATGGGGGGAGTATAAATGATGGACAATTAACATTAAATATAAGTTCCGAAAATAATTTTTTAAGGATGGGAATATGTACAAAATGGACTGCTGGAATTTATAGGGTAACTTACAATGATGCAATATCAACATGCAAAGATAATATATGGTATAATTATACTGATTATTACCCACCAAATAAAACTTCAAACAAACATGTTTATAACTGGCTTCCAGATGGTGTATACTCTTGCAATTACAACAAGCAAGGTTATGAAGAAGTTTTAGAAAATTGTGATGATGTAATAGGAGTAAAATGTTATCTTACAAAACCATCAGTTCCTATAAGATATAAATATAATGCTGATGCTTGTTATATTACTGGGAAATTTTTGCAGCAAGGAGTATTAAATACAACTGATATTAAACTTGTGGTTGACACAACAAATTATTTAAACTGCATGGATTATGTTAAAGTTTACTTTTTGGACATGAACAGAATATATAAAGATGGTGATTGGGAGTATTCATTTTCTACATTAGATAATAAAGATACTGGTACTATAGACCCATTTATTGAAATCAAACCGAAAAACTGTTAAGGAGGTTAAGATTATGAAATACAAAACTTTGAAAGACGATGTAGAAGAAGAAGACGATGATGATGACGATGAAGATTAACAAAAAGCACGAACATCTGCCAGAGACTATAATTTTTATTTTGATGTCTATTGCTATTGTACAAATATTAATTAGTTATATAGACATTCTTGGCATAGCATCTTTAATTTTATTTGGAATATCTATTTATTATATAAAAAGCCTGCAAAAATATAGGACAGAATCAATATTCAAAAGTAAAATATTTATTATAATATTAACATTGATGTTTGGTATATTAATATACCTTGGTGGTATAAGAATCCAAAATGTAGCTTTTTCATTAGGAATAATAGGAAATGACGTTGATGTAGAAAAAGGATATGAAAATGTTGCTAAATTTTATTATTCATTGAATCCAGAATTATATAAAAGCATAAGAAAAGTAGAGCTTGGAAAAAAATCAGTAGATGTTATGTTGTTGCCAAGATTATCATTAATGCCTAGTGAAGGATTGGCTGTGTATTCAAGTAAAACAATAATCAGTTTAGATAATGATTCTTATTCGTTTAAATTTGTTTTATTGCATGAAATATGTCATTTCATTTATCAATATGATTTAAATCAAGAAGAAAGAGATTTATGGAAAAAAGAAGTTGATTCAAATATAACTTTTTTTAGGGACTATTCAAGATATGATATTAATGAAGACTTTGCAGATTATTGTGCTGTCTATATCTTAGATGATGTATTATTTATAGATAGATTAATACAAATATATGGATTTGAAGATGTGACTAACAGAAATTTAATAGGTAATTCAATACGATTATATTTTGATGCTTCTGGGAGAAAAATAATATTAGATAATTATTTCAAAAGAGTAAATATTACGGAATTTTACACGCCTAGAGGGGCAACGCTATGAAACAAAGCGACCCTAGAACCCAACGACTTCAGTCGTTGGAGTATGTCAGGATGTATAGCTATTGTGCGATATGCAGAAGAAAAACTGAATATAAAAAAGACAAATTAACTCAAATGCTAATTTGTTTAGTATGTGGTTCGGGGAAGTGGGATTGAAAATAAATTCAAAAAGTTTATATAATCTAAATATTATAGAAATTGAATATGTCTGAAACCAATACAACAAACGAAATCAAAGAATTAGCAGCAGTTATTCTTATGTTTATGCTTATTGGCTTTGGATTGCCATTAGCTGTTATTTTCATACCTCAAATAGGTGGTATAGAAAATATAGGTGAACAAGATTTTGAGATTCAAACTACTTCTTTAGTTATTTATGGTATATTTGCTTTAATTGGAATAGTAGGCTTAACTTCATTAAAAGTAAGGGAAATATTAAGAAAAGGCAAGCCAGGTGGTATTTTAGATTATGCAATATTGCATGATTATGACCAGGATTCTTTATTAGGAAAAATAAAATTTCTTCCTGAAGGACTAAAAAAAGTTTTCAGAAGTCCATTAAAAATGTATGTAATAGCAGTAATAATATTTGCGATTTTTGGTTTATATCAAGTTCAAAGTAATACATTTCTTTCAAAAGGAAATGCAATAATCTCACAGCAACTAAGCCCTATTGGGTCATCAGTATTAGGAATGGAACCTCCTGCTGCAGCAGAAAATTTATTCTTTAGTGTTATTTTATGCCTATTATATGGATTTTTGAGAGGTATGCAAAGAAAATTAAGATTTGGTGAATTTATATTCTGGATTTTAGCCATTATATTCATACCTACTGCAATAGCATTGCTTTGGATGGGTTACCATGGATTAGTTTATGGCGGTCAGGAAGTAGCTTTGACTGCAACTTTCGTATTTGCCTGGGTTGGAAGCTTTTTAACATTAATATTTGGAACTTTATTAATATGGTGGGCTTGGCATCAGATGAACAACTTATTTTTTGAATTAAATGGATTTTCTAATGATACAGTATTTCTTATAACTATATTAATATTAGTAGTTATTGGTATAATGTTTGGATTATTTATATATCTTACAAGAAAACAGAAAATCCCAATAGAACAGACAGTTGCTTAATTTTTGAAAATAAATTCAAAAAGTTTAAATACTTTAAAAATTAATTAAATTTATGGTAAAAAAATCATCGATAGCATTAATTTCTATAATTATGGTTGCAGTTATTGGAGTTTCATTATTTTTTGCTCTTAAGCCTCAAATACCAATAGGTGAAGCAATACTTTCAGAATGTACTTCTACAATAGCTGAAACTAAAACAGTTAGTTTTACTTGCCCAAATACAGCAAATGTAACTTCATGTAATGCTATTCTAAAGCTTACTTGCAATCAGCAAAGTGGAACTCAACCAAGAGCAATAGCAAGAACTGATGATAATGACTTTTCAATAGGATGGCTTGCTTATGATAATCAATTAGGTGGTATGGCTAGTTATATTTTTGATAGTGAAGTTTATTATAGTGGAAATCCACCAGGAACTAAAAATAATAAAGTTACATCAGGATTTGTAAGAAATGTCTTTATAGATGGAATTAATGGAAGAATTTATGTTTACAAAGCATCTCCTTCAACAAGTACTTATTATGGAAGATGCCAAACTAATGAACAGCCTTCTTGTCCATTAGGACCTGAAACTGAAAGTTCAAGAGGAAGAGAAAGATGTACTCCTTCTCTTGGTGGAAGTGCATATAAAAATTATGTTATATGTAACAATCCTACTTATTACAGATATAGGCTAGGCAGTGGAGCTAATACAAATTCAGCACCGCAAAGTGCTTGTGAATTCCCAGAGGTTTGTTCTGATGATTCAATTTATAATTGTAATATTCCATATACAATAAGTGGGGGGACTTCTGGAAGTGTGACTTGTTCTGGAACTGCTGCTTGTACTGCTGCAAGGTCTATTAACCTAAATAAAGGTCAGATTGTGAATTATAATCCAGCTTCTCCAAATACTGGTAATATAGAAGCTACTACAACAAAGACATTCCAAAGTGAATGCACCAAAGACCAACCAGTTCCAAATGACAAATCTTCTTATAGGGTTTGTGTAGAAAATAGTCTTCATTGTGGTATTTTAGGTGAAGAAAAGGAATGCCCTGATGGTCAAGTATTTAGGGCAAATGATAACCCACCTAGTTGTGGGGCAGCTTTTGAAGTTATTGTTACAAAGCCAACTAAAATACAGGTTGGAGAACCAATTATTGTCAATGTAGATGTTAATGACCCAACTGATGAAAACTTATTAGTTACAGTATCTGTAGTTGGTAAATCTATATCAGATTCTGCTTATACAAATTCAAGAGGAATAGCAGATTTTAATATCCCTAATACTTTAAGCCCAGGATTTTATGAATTATTAATTAAAGTAGACAGACACCCAGATGGAATTTATGATAAGAAATTTTCATTTGAGGTTATAAGGGATATAGAATTAATAATTGAAACAGATAGACCAACACAATTTGATAACCAGCCCATTCAAGTTATTGGAAAGGTATATCAAAATGGGCAATTATCTGAAGTTGGAATTCCAGATTTTGAAGCAATATGGAAAGGGAATACAATCAAACCTACAAGGGTTACTCCTGCAAATGGATTATACACAGCACTTTTTGATATTGAAGGCAGTGGGATATTTAGGGCTAGATTTAGATTAAAGGATTTTGAAGGGACTACAACACCTTGGACTGATTATAAAGATATTGAGATACAAAGAGCCTCAATAATAATAGTAACAGATTTTCAATCTGGAAGTGGTATCTGCAGTAAAAAAACATATACAAATAAATTCAAGACAACAGATAATGATGCAAATTTAATAGCTACAAATAATAAAGTAACTTTATTTGGTTCAGGAATAGGAAGCAATGGACAAGTAATGCAGGTAAGTGAAGAAATTGGAAAAGTTGGAGAATATAGCTTTACATACTTATTTGAATCTGCTGGATTGTATACTGTAAAAATAGATAGTAATGCTGATGCATTTGGTACAACTTCATTAAATGGTGGTGATGGTGGGAGTATTACAATAAATTCATGTGGTACTACTAATGGATTAAGTCCATTATGGTATTTAGTAATATTCGGTGGCATTACTGCAATAGTCGTGGTATTTATGTTTATTAGGAAGAAAAAAAAATGAAACATAAATTAATATTTTTATTTTTAATGTTTATTTTGTTAGTACCAATTAGTTACAGCTGGATGCCGCCTACACATTGGTTTATACTTAAGTCAACAATTTTAGAATCACCAACTTCTTCAGTTGGAACAATTGCTGCAAAGTATCCACAATTAGTTATGGGGGGTGACTTGCTTACTGATTTATCAGTTTTTTACTATTTCTCGGGGGGATTTAATAATTTAGGGGAAGCGTATCGTGCAACTCACAATGGTGAATTTTGTAGGCGAATGGTTGCATTACAAAAGAATGAACAAGAATTAGCTTGTGCTTATGGAGCATGTTCACATCAGTTCGAAGATTCAAGAAGCCACAATGATTTTGTTCCTACTGTAATTAGAAGAACATATTTAGTCAATGGATTGATTCATATTTTTGCAGAAGAAAGGGTTAATGATGAAATATTAAAAGACAGCCCAGAATTAAATTCTGAAGTTAAAAGTGCATTGGTTCAGGCTGCCCCAGTATGCAAAGATTTATTCAGAAGGGCATTAATAAATGATGCAGCATTTGAAGGTATTCCATTTGATGGCATGTATGATGATTTTGTAAGATTTGTAGGGGATAATGAAAAGTATTCAGTAGGATTCCAGGGATTCAGTTCAATACCGCAAGATATTCAAGTATTATTATTATCTTTTGGTTCATTAAACATAATTAGCTTTGTATTTTTCATTAGGAGAAAAAAGAAAAATATATTCAATAAAATTTCCATAGGATTAAATATATTTTTTGTATTATTAATAAGCACTGCATATATATTATTCATGCAAGGAAACATATGGGAAGCATTCCAGTTTGTTTCTGGACCTGTATCTAATGTTATGCCAGTTCAAGGATGGCAACAAAGTATAGAAGCTGCTAAAGCTGATATGCTTATATTCTTTAATCAGGGTGCTAATTATGTTTTAAGCATAAGGGACCCATCAGGAGACCAGGCTTTAAGAGAAGCTTCTGAAGCGGGAGCTGCAGTAAGAACCATTGTAAATATATTAGTATTATTATTAATTATGTTATTTATATGGTTAAACTTTAGAAAAGGGAAGAAGAAATATGTATGAATTACATGCAATGTTGGATGTAAGAAATGATTTCATAAGACTTTTATGGTTTGGTATATTATGGATTGTTGGAACATTAATTTATGGTAATAAAGATTATATTAAAGAAAAATTCATTAAAATAAAAAATAAAAATGAACCAGTGGAAAAAAGTATCTGATAAGGAAGATAGAATAGTTTATAGAAAAGGCAATGATGTAATTACTTTGGCTAATGTTAAAGGGTTCTGGACTGTTTATGTAGGAACTGAAAAGAATCCATTAGGTAAAGTAGTTTATAGGTCAAAAATAAAAAAATTAGGTGCATTATTTATGGGCAGATGGATTATGCAGCATAACAAATGACAGAACAACAAGAAAAACTGGAAGAAAAAGTTGTAAGATTAATTTCTGATAATAGAAATTCTATATTAATTAGGGGTTATACAATAGACCATATTAAAGAGATGATAAGAATAGGAAAAGCATTGCCTTGTTGTGAAGAATTGGAAGATGTATTATACAGTCATTATTTTGATAGTGTAAAACCTTATCAACAAGAAAATTATAGGAGTGATGATTAATGGCAAAAAATAAAAAATCAAATAACCCCTTTAAAGTATGGGGAAGTTGGATTGGATTAATCTTTTTCATTTATTTGTATGCTACTACTACATGTCATGGTGGTGAAGGTTCAACAAATTGCAATCCTACTTTAAATCCAAAAGATATTTTAGAAAATATCAAATTAGTAAATTTTAATCCATCAGTATTATTCTATTTTGTCTTTTTGATACCATTAATACTTGGAGTAATAGGTTTCTTCATAGGATATGGAATTCATTTATTAATCAGAAAATTAAGTACATTGGTGCATTAAAATGTCAAAATCAAAGAACATCGGAAGAAGTATTTTATTGGCTTTAGTAATTTGGTTTGCTATTAAAAAAATTAAAAAAGGGAGTGATTAAAAGAAGTTTTAGGGGTGTCGTTACCATGCCAAGCCCACCCCAAAGCTTCATCAGCTTTATTAATTGTAGGCATTAACTACTTTATAAAGGTTATTAATTAAAAAATTATGAGAAATTTTATGAAAATAAATTCAAAAAGTTTAAATACTTAAAGGTTTTATTAAAAATCAAATATGGCAAATAAAAAATCAAATAAGTTTATTCCAATCATTGTTATAATTATAATAGCAGTTCTTCTTATTGGTGGGATAGCAACATATTTTATGTTAACTGTAAAACCTGTTGCTCCTACAGAATCAGAATCTGAAGATGGTTCTCTTAGATTAGGTGTAACATATTACGATATAAATGGAGACCCAATGCCTTCGGGAATAAAACAATCTTTGATAGGGGGTCTTTTCCCAGAAAGATTTTTTGCTACATATACTTTAGAGACAAGAAATATAGGCAATGTTCCTTTGACTAATGTAAGATTATCTAGTTCTTCTGTTTCTTTAAATGAAAATTTATTAACTAATACACAATCATTTACTACATTAGCTGTTACAGATACAATTTTTAAGGTCCTTATAGAAACAAATAATACTTGCACAACAAATGCACAATGTGATATTAAAGAAGCTTGTGTAGGAACTATTCTTGCATGTAAAATAAATTTAACTAAATATGAAGTTGGAAATGCAGGCATTCCTAATGTAGTTAATTTCTCAACAACTTTATTAGCTGGCTTTATGGATGCTTTTGGGGTTCCAGCTACAACTCCTGGTGCTTCTGTAGCACTTACACAGGATATTAGAGCTGCAAAATGTACTGATAATACTCCTTTCCTTGCATGTAGCACTGTAACTCTTCCATTGTCTTGTAATAGGGTTGTAGATAGTCTAGTATTACAAAATAATGCAACTGTTTGTGGATGTCCTGCAGGTCAACAGCCTTCTGGAAATAATTGTGTTCCTACTACATGTACTGACGGAACTTCAATAAATACTTGTTCAATTAATTTTAATGCTGCAACAAGGACAAAGCAATTCTGTTTATCAAATCAATCATTGCAAGATAGATGTTTCCAATGTGGGGGTCCTGCTGTTGGTCAAGGTTGTCAAGCAAGCTTTAATGGTAATCCTGCAACAGCATGTAATCCTGCAACAAATAATACCTTCTCAAGATGTGTTTATTCTGATGCTGGTGCCCTTGGAGGTCAGATTTCACAAGGCTAAATGTGAACTACCACTAATTAAAATTAGTGGCTTCCTGCTTAAAAGAGGTGTACTTAGATGGGGAAAACCGAGTATAAAAATAGAAGATGAAGAAAAAAAACAAATTTTTATCAATTTTAGTAGTTCTCTTAGTTATTATAATAATTAGTGCTGGATTATATTATTTTATTAATTTAAGCAAAAATAAAACAACAATTACAAGCAATAGGAACTTATTCTATACAATGGATGCAGCATTTTTTGATATTAATGGAAATCCAGTTGATTTTACTCCCCAGGCAATAGTAAATGGGCAAAGTGGCATTCATTATTTGATTTTAAATGTAAGGGTAGACAATACTGGAACTGCTGATTTGACAAATGTGAGAATATCAAATGTAAGTCAAACTGGTCCTGATTTAAATACAATTTACTTTAATGATTTTAATCTAGCTTTACAAAACCCAGCTTCTATTTTATCATTACCTAAAGGTCAGAATAGCCAATGGGCAACTGGAAATTCATGTACTTCTGATGCACAGTGTGCTACAAGTGAAGTCTGCATAGGTTCTACTCCTACATGCAAAATTCCAATTAATAATTATCTTGGGGATGTGGCATTTAGGACTATTATAACAGCAGACTGGAGCAATGCTTATGGAACCCCGCAAACTCCATTAACAAATAGTGTTATTTTGGTGCTTAGTTTCCAACCTGAAAATGTAAGATTGAGATTTGAGGCGCTTCCTAATTCTACTATAAATCAATTTATTAATACATGGATTTCTTATGATTTGAATAATGATGGGGCATTAGATAAATTTGGTGGTGCAAGTACTATAAATATAGGGGGGGTAACTTGTTTTGCTTCTGGTCAATATTATATAACAACTTATTCTGGATTAAGTATACAAACAAATGTAGCAAGAGATAGAATTTATGTATGCAAAGAATTAGGGACTATAGATAATTCTTTAACTTTTCTTACATCAGATAGTGATTCTTCCAGGGCTATTATAACTTCGGCTCCAACAGAACCATATACAAGTAGAAATTGTGGTGGTAATTCCCCATGCCAGGAAATGTATTCAACATCTGCAGGTCCAGCAAATATAACTTGTACTGATAATATTCAAAATCAAGATGAGACTGATATAGACTGCGGTGGTTTAATTTGTGCTTCTTGTTCATTAGGTTTAAGATGTGTAGTCAATACAGATTGTGCTTCTAATTTATGCCAAACAGGAATATGCAGTAATCCATCTCCTCCACCTGGAAATCAAACAGGATTTGTTAAATTTAAGACTTCAATAGACACTTATGATTATGTTAGTGGTTGTGGTGGGGCTACTCCAAATGGTTGGATATCTTATATAATGGATGCTCAATGTTCACAAAACTTGACTGGAATGGGTGTGAGAAATATAGGGAGAACTACTTCAGGAACCTGTGATAGTCAGTATGGTATTGAAAAAAGGTTATTCCAGGTGCCTTATTCCCCAACTGGAAATTGTAAATTAAATGATTGGGGAAATGGTCAAGCATATTTCTATGACGCCCAAATTATAGATGGAATTGGGATATATGCAATATGTGAAACTGATGCAGATGGAAATGGTTTAGTAAGGGCAAGATTTTCAACAAGTGAGAGAGATGCCCCATTCGCAAATACAAATTCACAATCTGTAACTCCGAGCTTGGAAGTGGCTTGTACTGCTTAAATAGCTAAAATTTATTAATATGTATAACTATTGATTTTTATGGAATCTTATAAAATCAAGAGAATAATTCAAAATAATTTTAAAAAAATATTATTATTATTTATTTTTATAATTACTATATTTTATATTCAATCTGCTAACGCTTATTATGTAAGCTATAATGAAAGTATATTATCTACAACAAATTTTAATCAATCTTTAAATATTACTAATATAACTGATTTCAATGCACAAGTGCTTAATGAAACTTGGCTTGATTTTAATGGGACTAATGATAATGTTGATTTTGGAAATGCACAATCACTTAATACTAGTAATAATTTCACTATCAGTATATGGTTGAAAAACTAAAATGCAACAAAAAACTAAAAGTGGAACAGTTTGGACTATCTTCGTAATTATATTTATGGCTATTTTTGTTATGGCTACCACAACAAATTCTAATAATATTTATATTTCTTACAATGACACCTTTTTATCAAATTATAATATAAATAATTCAATGTTTTTAACAGATATTAAAGATTTAACAGCATCAACAAAAAACCTTATATGGTTGGATTTTGATGGTGTGGATGATTATGTTAATCTAACTAATAATTCTATTTTTGAAACTATAAATTCTTCTTTTACTATTATGGCATTTGCTTATTCAACTAATTTAACTGTAGGTGCTAATGGAAGAAAAGACATTATTACAAAAAGTAAATCTGGAGATAGGGAATATATTTTAGCTACAAGAGATTCAAACGCTTCAAATTTCATTGTTTGGAATAACGCTGGTGGAATTTATACAATTACAACTGGTGCTGTCCCTAATGAAAATCAATGGTTTCATATAGCTGGAAAGACTGATGATTCTCAAGCTGGAAAAGTTTATTTTAATGGATTAGTATCTGGAACTGACGCCTCTACATCAGGTAATAGAGAAATCTCAACAAATTCAGAAGTTTTAATAGGGTCTATTACAACTGCAAGTACAAATGAAACAAAATGGCAAGGTAGAATTGATGAAGTCAGATTTTATAATAAATCTTTAGATGACAAACAAATTAGAAGAATTTATAATGAAAGTGATTACGGTTCTGGATTAGGTAAATCTATACCTGTCCTTTCTTATCATAGAATAGGTGAAGATGTGGGTTCTGTTTCAACTATCGTAAATCAATCTAACTTTGAAGAACAAATGGATTGGCTAAATAGTTCTGGTTATTCCACAATAACTTATGATAATTATTATCAATGGAGAAATAATAATTTTACTTTACCAAAAAAACCAATTATCTTGGTTTTTGATGATGGATGGCTTTCTGTTTACACAAATGCAACCCCTGTTATGGATAATTATAATTTTGTTGGTGTTCAGGGGATAATAACACAAAAAGCATTAAATGTAGCAAATTATATGAATTGGACACAAATACAAAATCTTTCTAATAAAGGTTGGCAAATAGCAAGTCATTCTTTTAATGCTACAAGCATTATTAATTATAGTGATTCAGATTTGTTAAGAGCATTAAATGGAACAAAATATGAAATTGATGGAAATATAAGTATTATCCCAACTTTATTTATAATGCCAAATAATGAGAATAATGATACTACAGATAGTGAATGTGCAAAGTATTATACAATGTGTTCAGGATATTCAACTTCTACAAATACTCAAGAAGCATTTTTATTTAAAAAAGCGAACTTGACACATGAAAATGGAAATTCTATTGGTATGAGGAGAATAATAATTGCTAATGACACAACATTAACGGAAATGATAAATGCTGTTGATTATTTTGATGGATTGATTGGATACTATAAATTCAATGAAAACAATAACTCAGTTGTTTACGATGTTTCAAGTTATGGAAACAACGGAACAATATCAGGAGCCACTTGGAATAATAATGGAATAGATAATATATTAACACAGAATATAGATTATAATTTAGATACTTCAAGTGGTATTTTTAAAATTTTAAATTCAGAATATTCTTGGAGTGAAATATTTTTAGATTATAATTCAACAACTGATTTTATAAATAATACTAAAACAACTACTCAAATTTTTAATTTAAATGGTCTCACAAATGCTTTAGTTTATTTGAATAATGGAACATTATCAGGAAATACAGAAATATCAAATAATGATGGAAATATAAATATAAGTTTGCCTTCTGGAAATTGGACTTACATTTTAGATAACTTCAATTTAACAGAAGGAATAAGCAGAGAAAATTCTCCTATATGGTTAACATCTTCTAGTCCAATACTAAAAACTATAGCTTCTAATATTACACAGAATATTAATTTTACTGCTATATTTAATCCATATCCTAAATTATGTTCACAGATAAAAAGTGTATCAGAAAGAAGTAATAGCGGAAATTTTACAAGAACGTTAGTACAAGGAATAGATTATACTTGCATGGAAGATTTAATTAATATATCTTTGCAGAATGTGGAATACTCACAGGGAAGCCATGAAATTATTATGAGTTATCTAGGAGATGGTGTATGTGATGCATGGGAAATACAAGATTCTGCTGATTGTATTGGAGGAATAACACAAAGAAGTAGTGATATTCCTGGGCTCTTTGATTTGATTAGCAATAAAACAATAAGTAAAGATAACAATAACATAACAATACCACCAGCACAAGTAGGAAACGAAGTTGTTTCCCTACCTATGGACTTGACAATAGTAATATTATTGGTTATCATTTCAATAGTAGTTATAGGGAGCATTGTAATATTCTTATTATTGGAAGCCAAAAAACCAAAAAAGAGAAGTGGGCGTATTCCTACTATTAAAGGAGGTGGGTCTTAGATGGATTTTAAAAAAAGCCTCAAAATTATAATACCTATATTATTAATTATAATATTTTCTATATACTTAGTGTTATCAGCAGATTTACAACAAAATAAGAGAATAACTCCACATGATAATTATGGATATAATTCAACAGACAACAGCTTTACAGATAAAGATGGATTGAATTTTAAAGCCAATAATAATGGCATAGTAACAGTAAGAAGAAATGGAAGAGTCTTAGGTAACTTTGGTTTTGGAATGACTGCTACATTTCAAGGAAATAATTATAATTATACTTCAGAAGACTTTACATGGACTTGGTCGATAAGGCAGAATGTAAATAATTATACGTTTATGGCTGTAAATAATCAAACTAATTTTAACTGGACACAATATTTTGATTTTAGCCCAGAAACATCAGTTAAAATTAAACATGTAATAACAAATAATCTAGGAGCTCCTATAACAAATGGTAAATTCTGGTACATTCATACAATAGATAATGGAGTAATAGTTTCATATAATCTGATAAATTATACTTTAGGAAATAATAGTGTCCATTTGCAAGGTAATTTTAATTCAATTTTACCTCAAGTAAATATTAGTGATTATTATGCGTTTAAATTTGATGATATAATAACAAATAATTTCACAATTTCAGATATTTATGTAGGAAATGGTTCATTAGTTCAGCATCCAGAAACTTTAATTTTAGCTATAGGAGTTACAAAAGGAATAGGAACATTGCCTAATGGTGCATCAGTAACCATAGACCCAGTTATACAGGCTACAGGAGCCCCAGATTTGCCTGATTCAGCAAGAACAATTATAGTCAGAAATTCAACAAATTCATTATATGTTTATTATTCAAAAGACCCATCATCTTTAGTGGCAATTTCAAACAATGCTGGGGCAACATGGACAGATTCAGCAACTGCAATAGACTGTGATTTTGGTGCTGGACCTGAAGGGACAATGCTAATAAATTCTTCTGATTCCTTATTTCTATTTTGTGCTGATGCTAGTTATTTAAATATGACCATATCTAATAATGGTGGACTTACATGGATTTCAAAAACAATAAGCTCTGTAAAATTCCAAGCAATAAATTCTATTAATAGTGCAGTAGATATTAATGATAATATAGTTTTGTGTTTAAATGATAAAACTAATACTATACAAATATGGAATTCAACAACTTCTGGTATGACTTGGACTAATACAAATATAACCAATGCAGATGCAAATGACCAGTGTGATGTAGAGGCAGATTCTACTGGCAGATGGCATCTGGCATTATTTGAAACAACTAACTTTGCTACTGATGATGTAGCTTATTATACAACTACAAACCCAACAAGTTGGGGTTCTGTTATTACTGTAGAGATGGGAACTACTAGGGATAATGATATTGGTCAGATAATCATAGACCCTAGAGATAATGAAGTGTTTATAATGGCAATAAAAGATAGCAATGTGGATGGAAATGCTTCAGCAGTTACTATATTTAATAGTACAGATAATGGTGTTTCATGGAGTACTGTTAATGTAGCATTAGATGCAACTAATACACTAACAAGTTATGACTTCATTATGGATAAATCAGGAAATATTCATATTATTGCTGATGCAGGGACTATAATAAGATATGTAAATTCAACTAATGGTGGGATTTCATATTCACAGCCATTTACATTAGTGTCTAATGCAGGAGGACTTACTTTGCCTACTTTAAGAGGAAGTCAATATCCTGTATTTAATCAAGTTGATGGGGTATTGGAATATGTATGGATAAATAGCACAGCAAGTGATATTTATTTTGGAAATCTTTCTATTCCTCTGTCTAATACAGCCCCTACTTTTACAATTAATAAGCCTTTAAATGATACTACTTGGAATATTGTAAATATAACTGTAAATGTCACAATCCAAGATATAAATAATGATTCAAATATGAGAGTTATAACATGGCTTAACCAGACTTTATCGAATTTAAATGATTTAGATAGCTGTGGATGTCAGAATAATATCACCATATTAAATACAAACCAGACTACTAATTTTAACTTCACAAATTTAAGTGATGGCAGATGGTACTGGAATATGAAGGCTGATGATGGAACTGTAAATTCAACTTTAGGAATACAGACTTTTGTAATTTCAACAACGAATCCTGCAGTGACTTTAGATTATCCAAATGCAAATCAATTCTTTAATACTAAAAATATAACTATGTTTAATGCAACAGCTTCGGACACAGACGGAATCAGAAATTTAACATTATATCATAATATTAATGGAACCTTTGTAGTTAATGCAAGTAATTTTACAGTAGTAACTTCTGGAAAAACAAATAATATTACTGCAATTTCAAACATTCCAGATGGTTCTTATATATGGGATGTTAAAGCTTATGATGGTGCAGGAAATTCAAATTTTGCAGGCAACAGGACATTCACAATAGATACTATTAATCCTTTTTTAACTTTAACTCAGCCAACTGGAACAAAATCAGTAAGGACAGGAATATCAATAAACTGGAATGTAAGTGATGTTAATTTAAACATTTGTTGGTATAATAGAACTTTCTCAACAGGAGAATTAGTTGGAAGTGTATTTAATTCAGTTACTTGCACAACAAACGTTTCAACAACTTCAGTAGCTATTGATGGTGATTATATATTATATTTCTTTGTTAATGACTCTGCAAATAATATAAATAGTACTTCTATTAATTTTACAGTAGATACATCAGTTGCACCATCCCCAGCGGGTGGAGGTGGTGGAGCATTAGTGAAAGAAACTATAATCCAGCCTGGAGTTGGTTTAGTATGCCCACAATTAGGATGGATAGCAAAAACAAGAAGCGGAACAGATAAATATAGTTTATTTATATCAGAAAATTCAAAAAGAACTGCCCCAATAGTATTTATAAATAATGGCACTAAGATAGTGAATATATCTACACAATGTATTGGTTTTGATTGTGATAAAGTAAAAATAAACCCAAATAATGTATCATTATTGCCTAATTCTAATATTCCAATAATAATGGAAGTTGAAATTACAGCAGACAATAATACAAAATACGGAGATGATATTGAATTTTCAGTTATTTTAAATGATAATGAAGAATGTGAGGGTTCTATAAGTTTTATAGTAAAAGTAAGATACTATGGATTGTTTTACAAGACAACTTCAATAGGTTCTGTGAATTTTCCAACATGGCTTTTAGCTCTTCCAGTAGGTCTGTTATTGGCTATATTTATTGGATTTTTATTAAGGTTAACTAAATTAAAAAATGAATGGAGGGCAGGAATAGCTGCATTTTTAGGTATAGTAACTTTTCCATTATTACTTTTAATTTTATGATTATGAAATTAAATTCAAAAAGTTTATATACTTTAAAGATTAATCAAAATTCATTATGAAATCGAAATCATCAATAGTATTATTCACATTAGTATTTATCATAATAATAGGTTTAATATCAGCTTATTTTATTCTTAAACCAGAAATCCCACAAACTATTACAGGTTCTTCTACATTATCAATTAGTGAAGCTAATCTAGAATCCAATGGTCCTTATTTAACTGGAAAACAATGGATTTTGACATTTACTCAAGGCAGATTAGGTCAAACTTATTTTGGGGATTTTCAGCCTAGAGAAATAGAGCAAAAAACACCAGATGGCTCAAGACCAACTCACGATTTCACAATTACTGTAAATTATGATAAACAGCAATGTGTTTATCCTATAGGTCAAACAAATTTGCACAAACCTGTTTATGAATTAGATTATACCTCTTGGACTTATGTGCCTTTAATAGACCCATGTAACGAAGCAGAGGCAACAAGTAGAGGTTATGGTCTTGACAAGACAAAACTAGATGATGGTTTTACATTCCCAACTGTACAAGGTGCATTTCCACCTAAATGTTACCAAGTTTATTGGAAAGAAAAATCTCCTATTGGTAGTTTTGGCAACACTGATTTAAGAGCCAGAATGAATATTAATGTAGAAGCTGGGGAAAAAAGCGGTTCAATATCATTAGATACAGAAGGTAGTACTAAAGGACCTATAAGTGATTTTGCTTATGCTGTTTGGCAGGGAAATTTAGTTTCTGGTCAGACATGTTCTTATACAACAGATAATCCATTTAAGACAGCTTATGTTGGTGGAAGATGGCGAGTAATTAGTGAAAATAAATATAGTACTTACCTAAATAATTTATTGCCTAGACAAATCTGTGGTAATATTGGTAGTTGTAACGCAGATGTTGTTGGTGATTTTGTTAATGAATGGAATTTTTTAGCTGAACAATCTAAGATAAGTCAATCATTTGGCACTTTAGATAATGAAGCTAGTCTAACTAATGCTATTGTAAGAGAAGATTTGCAAGCTCCTTTACAAGGTCCAGTCATCACTATGTATGTTAAGGCAGCTACATTAGGGATTTATACTCCAACACCAGAATTAACTATTTTAAGGTCTGGTTCAGATTGCTTTAAAACAGGTGAAGAAGGTATTATAGAATTAGAAGTTAAAAATACAGGCAATGAAGATGGAGTATGGGACTTTTATGCTGTCTGTAATGATCCATTTGATGTTTCCAGAAGAAGAGAATATGGAGTTCCAGCAGGTCAAACTAGGACTATTACATTGCCTTTATCTGCTGATGCCACACAAAGAACAACTGGAACTTGCACAATTTATGCAGAAGGTGCATTTAAGACAGAACAAATTCAAGCTAATGTATGTGTTGACCCACAACAAACTTGTCGTCCAAATGAATTATTCTGTGCATCAGAAGGTGGATTTGATATAGTAAAGCAATGTTCTGCTAATGGAGCAACTTCAACTGTAAAAGAGATTTGTGCAGCTGGAGAGAACTGTATAGATGCTAAATGTACTGGAGACCCATTTACAGGCGGATTCTGGGATGACTTACTAAATAAAATATTAACTTTCTTTAGAATTAGCTTAGAAGTATTTGCCATAATATTAGGAATAATAGGTGCTATTGCAGGATTTATATTTTCAAGAAAACAATTTAGCAAAGCACAACCAATAATTCATTTCATAGTTGCAGTAATCTTGGGTATTATTACTTACTTTTTAGCCAAGAAATACTGGTATTTAGGATTATTATTAATTATAGTCTATATAATATTAAGTTTTAAATTCAAAAAAAGATGAAGAATAAAATATTTGCTCTAATGGTAATTGGATTTTTATTACTTTCTTATACTTCTTATGCTCTTACAGAACAAGAAGCAAAAGACAAAGCTAAAAATCTTCAAGAAGGACAATCTGTAAATGGAAATAATATTATTATAGAATCAGTTACAATAAAAAGAGAAAATTTTATTACAAGGTTCTTTAGGGATTTATTCATTAAACAAGAAGCATTGGGATTAAAGTCATCATATAATCAAGGTGATAGAATTCCAGTAAATCTGTTGTTTTATTTAAAAGATACTTGCCCTAGTGGTAGAGTAGAATATTGGGCAATTTTAAAGCATAAAAATTCAGATTATATAGATGCTTCATTATTTATATTATCACAAACTGGATGGACTGATGGTAGATTATATACTATACAAAAAAGTGGTGGAATAAATACTGATGATTCAACTCCAAGTGGTGATTATACTTTAACAGATTATATTTTATGTGATGCCCAAAGTAGAAGAATGAAAGATAAAGATGGAAAAACTGAATTTACAGCAAATTTTGAACTCATAGGAGACCAAATTTGTGAAGAAGATTGGACTTGTGGCGAATGGTCAAGCTGTACAAATAACCAACAAATAAGAATATGCACAGATAATAATAATTGTGGAACTACTGATGATAAGCCAGATACAACACAAGAATGTAGTTCACTATGCCCAGTAGGACAACAACGATGTGAAGATGGAACTTGTGCAGTTAGTTGTACACAGCCATGCACAGAAGATACTAGAATAACTTGCTCTAATGGAGATATTATTACTACACATGTTTGTACTGAAACTGGTTTAGAGCCAACAGGACAAAAATGCCAAGATGATGACAATAATACCCCAGGATGTATTAATGATGTTAAGCAAATCTGTGAAGATGGGTCAGAAATAATCATTAAAGAATGCAGAGAAGGCACTTTATATCCAACAAACAAGACATGTGGAACAACTTTTAATACAGATTATTTATTAATAGGTGGAGCTATTTTATTAATAGGAAGTGGCTTATACTTTGGATTCAAAAAAAATAAGAGGAAGAAAAGGAATTAAATAATGGTACTACCTTATAATTACACAAATTTCTGCAATCCAACTATGGCGTCTTCAACTAGCTTTGAATTCATAAAGAATTTTTATACAAGACCAGAAATATTAATACCTTTATTAATTACCTTTGCAGGTCCTTTATTATTATTCATTATCTTCGGAGCAGGCTTGAAATCTGGAAAATCACAGGCAATATCAAAGCCTAATTTCTGGATTCTATTTTTTGTTCTTTTTATATCAGGCATAATTTTATTATTACTTAATGTATTCCCTATATGGAAGCAGGCTTTAGGAAATTGAAATTAAATTCAAAAAGTTTATATACTTAAAGGTTTTACAGAATTAATATGGTTATGAAAAACATACAAGTTGAAAAAAGCTCAGTGTGGATATTATGGCTTGCATTAGCCTCTGTATTTATAATTGCAGCTTTAGCAGAATTTAAAGTAATCGACTTGACTCCACAGACAAGTTCTATAATGACTATTTTTGGTGCATTATTTGTCTTAGCTGAAATAGGTTGGTTTACTGCTGTAAGAAAAGGTGCAAAGATAGTGACATATATTGGATTAGTAGTAGTTGCAATAACTTTACTAGGTTCAATATTAAGTCTAGCTAATACAGGACAAGAATTTAATGATGCAATAGCACCAATAAAAGGAATAGTTAATATACTATTAGTGCTTTACATAATAGCTGTAGCTTTTACATCAAAAAAACAAATTTAAGGAAAATGGCATTCGAATTTAAACACTTAAACAAAATATTTGTATTTATAAAACCCTCAAGCAATAGTCCATTGATTTTTGCTTTAGAAAAAAATAAGAAATTAAAGCCTAACTGGGTTTTGTTAGATAATCTTCCAGAAGGCAAAAAGGTAAAAATAAATCCAAGAACAAATAGACCATTGGTGTCGGGAAAATAATTATGAAATTAAATTCAAAAAGTTTAAATACTAATAAAATATCTAAAAATACTATGAAGAAACCAATAATAATTTTAGCATCGATTTTATTTATATTTATTTTTGCTTCTTTAGTTAATGCTGCTACAATTACATCACAACATATTAATTCTGATGGTGTGATAAATGGTACTTTTAATTTAAGTGTCAGAGTTGCAATAACAGCAGTTGATGTAAATGTAACTAATGTTACATGGTTTTATAGGAGTGGAACATCAGGTGCTTGGACCCCAATAAATTCATCTGGATTACTTAACTTTACATCTTATCAAACCTTATGGGATACTACAGCAGTCGCTGATGGTACAACATATGAAATTAATATTACAAGTGCTAGAGCAAATGTTACAAGTCTTAATCTTAGCGGAGCTTTACATATATCTGGGATAGATATAGATAATACAGCCCCTACATCTTCTACTTTAACTTTTGACAGGGAAGTTATTAATCCCCTTCAATCTAATACTTTTATATGTTCTGGGAATGACGGTGTAGATAGTTCTATGAATACTCTTTTATTATTATTTAAGCCCGATAATACTCAAGTTACTTATACTTCAAACAATCAATCTTCCAATAGATATACAACTGAAATAAGTGGCAGTGATGTAGACCAAAAAGGAGAATATTCAGCATATTGCCAAGTTACTGATGACACTAGTCTATCATTGAATTCATCTAAACTTATATTAAATGTAAAAGGTGAAGATGCTCCAATAGAAATAACGCCAGGAACACCAGGAGGCGGGGTTATTTCCCAGCCTATGGACTTGACAATAGTAATATTATTGGTTGTCATTTCAATAGTAATTATAGGAAGCATTGTAATATTCTTATTCTTGGCATCTAAAAAACCAAAAGGAAAAAGATGAAATGGCAAAAGGACAAGTTGACTTATTGAATATTATATTTGGAATTATTGTAATAATTGGAGGTATTATTATTGCAATGGATAAAATAAATCTAGGAAGTCTGATAGCTAGTCTAGGTTTAGTATTTGAATTAATTAAATTAGTTGTACAGAAGGGTTTATAAAATGGCAAAAATAAATTTAATAATTGGAATAACAATTGTTATTATAAATTTATTACCAATTTTATTTAAAAAACACAAATTGTTAATCATAACTGGTGGTATTTCTGTCTTATTGGGGATTCTATTAATAATAGGGGTATTTTAACAATGCCTAAACATAAATTAGGCTGGCTAAAAATACTATTTTTTATATTTATTTTATTAGCATTGATAAATAATTTCACAATAGCTTTCTTTGATGTAAATATATTATTATCTATAGCATTTAAAAATATTATTATGCATAAAATTCTAGCTGTGATGGTTGGATTAATAGGGCTATCTGGATTAATAACTATAATGGTTATGATATGGAAGAGGCTATAAAATATTGCAAAATCTAAAAATATAGGAAGGAGTATTTTTCTAGCAATAATTATAACAATTCTTTCGGTTTTCTTTGTCAATGTCGGAGTAGAATATTTTTATCCATCTCAGCAATATGATGGATTCTGTGGCACTAATAATCCTTTTGGACCAATTCCCGCAAGAGAGAATATGCCACCTAATAATCCAAATTGTCAAGACCCTTATTTAAGCAATGAATCAATTAAATGTCAACAAGATAAAGGTCAACCAATATTTAAGATAGATTCTAATAATTGCACTGCTTATGATAAATGTGATATGTGTAATGATGCCTTTACTAAATATCAAAATAAGTATAATAGGAATATTTACTTCATATTTGCTGGATTAGGTTTAATATTAATGTTAATAGGATTAATAGCACCATTGAATTTGATGCTTGAGATAACAACATTAGCAACAGGTGCAATATTAACAATAGAAGGATTAATAAGAAATAGAGAAGAGAAATTAATTATCTTCATAACATTAGGAATATTAATAGGATTATTAATTTGGTTTGCTCTGAAAAAAATGCGAAGTGAAAAATAATGGTTTATAAAACATTAAAAAAAGCAAGTAAGAAATTTACTTATTTCATTGCAGTTTTGACTTTATTATTGGTTGGAACTGGGAGCTGGGTCCTATACAATATTTTTTCACAGTTGAGTTTGGACATATTAACAAGACTAGGAATAACTAATTTTTATTATCAAGGAATTATTATAATAATATTTGTAATGGTGATTTTGATATTTACTGGTTATGGAATTAAAAAATCATTTGAAAGAATTTTGAGTAAATAATTGTTTTATTTGATTATGGATTAAAAAAGTAATTGAAAGAGTTATTGGTCACAAAATAATTTTAATTTCAAAAATAAAAGGTTTTAAATACTAATTATACTATTGATTTTTAAAATGAAAATAAATTCAGAAATTGAAAAGAATTCTAAAGAGGTGATTTAAATGGCACTAAAGGATTGGAGAATAATGCCTGATAGAAATCCTTATCATCATAAAAAATGGATAAATATTAAAAAAAGATGGATTTTAACAATTATTTCCGATATAGGATTTGGCAAACAAAGAAATGTTGTTATTGAAGACTATGCAACCCAAACTTATAGTGGATTTAAAGTTATCCATACACAACATTTAGGTAATCAAAAAGAAGCCTTAAAGTTTGCAAGTTCATATATGGAAAGACATTGATTATAGTCTCTAAAATGGCAAAACATAAAAAATCAAAAAACCCCTTTAAATTATGGGGAAGTTGGATTGGACTAGGTGTTTATATAATCTTATTATTTATCCCTTATGTATTCAATAATGGAAGATGTGAAAATGTTTGCCAGAAAATAGTATTATTCCCAACAGGATATTTTTTCAATTCAGCATCAACATTTCCTTACCCTAATTTTGCAATAGCAATACCACTTCTTATATTAAATCCTATAGCATATTTCTTTATAGGTTATATCATCCATTTATTAATTAGAAAAAAAAGAAAGCATTAAAATATTCAAAAATAAAAGGTTTTAAATACTAATTATACTATTGATTTTTAAAATGAAAATAAATTCAGAAATTGAAAAGAATTCTCAAGAGGTGATAAATCATGGCTGCAAAACGAAAAGCATCTAAAACAACAAAGAAACGAAGATAAATCTAACTTGACTGGCATCAAGTTATCATCTTTAAAATAAAATAAATGGAGATGATATACATGGTTAGAAGAAGAAAATCAAGAAGTAGAAGCTCTGGAAGGGGCAGAACTATTCATACAGTGAACTATCAACGAGGAAAAAGTAATACAAGAAAAGATGCAAAAAGACATGCATTAACGCCTGGAAGAAGAAGGTCAAGGTCAGGCAGAAAATACAATGAAACTCGTAAGAATAGGTCAGATAAGAGAGGAAGCAGAATTTAACTGCTTCTAATTTTTTCACTATGGTTAAATTTGATTTTCCAAAAGGTGAAGCTAGTAGTATTCATTTAGTTATTTATGTGCCTTCTACAATTAATATAAATCATCTAATTTCTAATAAACAATTTAAGAAAAGAATAAGAGATACTATTAATTTTTTAAGAAAAAAAATAGGTGGTTCTACAACTCTTTCTGGGATTGGTAATTATAGAAGTGGTGATTTAAGAAAATCTGTAACTGAAAGAGTAGCAAAAATAGAGGCATTTGCAACTGTTTCAGATTATGACAAAGTAGATACAAAAATAAGGGATTTTCTTATTAAGAAAAAGCAAGAATGGAAACAAGAATCACTTTCTTATGAATTTGAAGAATCCTTATATTTTGTATAATCTATTTCTTAATATATATCTTATAACAATAATTCTATGTTATTATTAAGTTAATTTTTGGATGTAAATACTTCTATCTATAATTTCCATATTAAAGTATATATGTTAAAGAATATGCTTTTTATCGTCGATAAAGCTTAACTTATATACTACAATATAATGATTAAAGTTTAGAAAGCTTTATATATACTTCTCACTTATCTAATAGTTAAGTAAGAAATAATAAGAGGTGCAAAAAACATGATAAACAAAAACCAACAGGAAATTAAGGATTTCTTAGAGATTCTTAATTATTATAAAATAAACAAAAAACAAAGAGAGTTTAGAAATTCTCTTAAAGGAGATGATTAAAATGAATCAAGAAATTAAATTTAAAGAATTAATAACAGATTTAAATGGGTTAGTAAAAGAATATTCAAAACCAGAATATAAAATGCAAACTTACCAAGAATTAAGCAAAACTGAAAAAATAAAATTAAGCACTACTGAAATAGCCAAAAGAATAAAGCAACAATTAAAACAGTTTAAAGGTTGTAAGTTTTCTGTAAGCAGTGAATATTATAGCATGGGTAGTAGTATAACAATAGCTTTAATAGAATCAGATTTTAAGGTTATAAAGGATTTTAAAGATATTCCAGAAAAATCTCTATGTGAATGCGAGAACAGAAACTATAACAGGGAACAAATAAAAATAAATCAAGAAAACAAATATCACCAATTAAACAAATATACTTTATTAGAAAATTACAATAAAAATTGGTGCAATGGAGTATTTTTGACAGAAGAAGGTCATAATTTATTAAAAGAAGCAGTAAAAATAGCAGAACAGTATAATTATGACAATAGCGATTCAATGACAGATTACTATGATGTTAATTTCGGTTTTAATATATGGATAGGTAAATGGAATAAAGAATTTAAGGAGGTGGCTTAATATGGTTGGAGTTAATAGACTTAAAAGAAATAATTGGGAGATAACCTTAACATTAAAAGCAGATAATATTTTATACAGAAAAGAGGACTTAGCATATCAATTAAAACAAACTATAATTAAAGATTTTAATTGGTTTAAGGATGTTAAAATAATTGAAGTTAAGGAGGTTGTTTAAAATGGGTCAAAGATTTCAAATAATAACAAATACAGATGGAAATATTAACGTATATCATTGTCAATGGTTGTGGGGTTTATTTGCTATAAGAAGATTAGGAACTGCTATAAAGAATTTTATTAAATATAATAAAGAAAATGGATATAGAAGTTTTGAAGACTATTTAAAAGGTAGTTTTTATGGGAAACCTTATGATATGAATAGTTTTGATAGGTATTTTAATGATTCCTTTTCTTGGAATGATAATAAAGAAATTTGTAGTTATGAAAAGAATAATAAGAGGTACAAAAACATGATAAACAAAAACCAACAAGAAATTAAGGATTTCTTAGAGATTCTTAATTATTATCAAATAAACAAAAAACAAAGAGAGTTTTAAGCTCTCTAGGGAGGTAAAAATGTTTGAAAGAAAAACCGAAAATATGAAATGGATTTTATGCCCAAAGTGTAATTCAAGGATATATAAACATCGTGAAAAAAGTCATATATGTGGAGGAAAACAAAAAGATTTTGATAATTTATACAAAGAAGAAATTCTTTAATAAATTTCTTAAAACTTTAGATAATAATGATGGATTTTTTTATCTAGAGTTTTCAGAAAAAACTATTGGTGGTGAGAAAGGAATAAAAGGTTATTGTTTTATTGCAGGTAGAGACGAAAATTATAAAGATTTTAAATCTTTAAATGCAGAAGAATATTTAAAAACAAAATGGTATTCAAAGGAATTAGAAGAAAAGGAATTTAGTAAAACACAATTAAAAGAATTTAATGATGGACTAAAAATATTTTCAGAATTAAAAGTAATTGAACCAATAAAAGTAATAAATTATAGGGGGGTATAGAATATGAATAAGAAAAAACAATTTATTAAGGAATTTGAAAATACAATAAATTTAGCAGAAGCTAGAGCATTATCTACATATAGTTTAGAAAATCCGTTAACAGATGCACATTTTAAAAGATTAAGAGAATTAAAAGAGAAATTGTTGGAGGGTTGAAATGAATAAAAAGCAATTAACCGAATATTTATTGAAAAAAATAAAAGAATGCAGGGAAATCAGAAAAAACTCTACAAAAACAGGTCAAGGGATAACATTAATTGAAGAAGATATTTATAAGGAATTATTAAATAAAATAAGAAAATTATGAGTATTTATAAATATTATATACTAAAGAATAATAATATTTAAATAGATAATAGATATTAGTTAATAATGGAGGAATAAAATATGCCTACAATAAGTATATACATAACAACAGAAGATTACGGAAAACTAATAAAACTGCAAGAAAAGAAAAAGTTGAATAATCTTTCAGCAATATTTAAAGAAGCAATTGATTTATATTTTCAAAAGACAGGAAATAATTAAGGGGTGATTAAAATGCCTTATTCAAAAGAACTAAAAGAAGCAATAGAAAAGGAAATCAAAAGACCTGCAACAAATACACATGACGCTATGCTATTGAATATGCTAAAAAGCGATTATGAGCATGGGTTAGAAGATACTAGCAGAATTGATTATGTCAAGAGGAAATATAAGATTAAGGTATAAGGAAAGAATTATGAAAATTAAATATCCTACCATTGAAGATATAATAAATTGTAACATTAATATACTTAAAGAAATAAGAGTCAAAAAAGCAGATCAATTTAAGATATTAAATCTTCAAAAAATAGTGAATATAATCAATGATGTAAGAAAATTTAAAGGGGATATTTATGACAAAGCAGTATTCTTATTAAGAAGTCTTATACAATCTCATGCTTTTGCATCTGGGAATAGAAGAACTGGTTTGAATGTTATGATTTCATTTTTAAAATTAAATAATATTAATATAAATATTAAGAAATTAAATGATTATAATGTATTACAAGGGGTAAGGGAAAGTTATTATTCTGATAAAGAGATAAAGGAATGGATTAAAAATGGAAAAATTAGAAAATTTGAAAGATTCTAAATTCATCAAAATAGCTAAGGAAGTATTAGATGAAAACAGAGAATTATTTGAAAAAATCGGAAGGATGTGAAATAAAATGCAATTAGCTTCAAACAAAGAACCAATATTAATAATGAGATTAAAACCAAATGTAACTATAAAATCAATACTAGATTATTTTGGAGCATTTAAAATGCATATAGATTATGACCATAAAACAAGAATATTAAAAGTCTATGGGATTGAATACAGATAGTATGGCAATAGTAATTAATGATTATATTTGTGTAAGAAGAAATACAAGAAAGAATGCATATAAACACAACAAATACAAAGATACTTTTTTAATAAAGGCAAATAATACTAAAAATACTGGAAGATTAGATTTTCATACAATAAGTTTTCCTAAAAAATATGTAGGGAAGAGAATTAAATTAAAAATAATATCGGAGAAAACAAAAAAATGGCTGAAAGAGAAATAATAAAGAATGCAATAGAATTACTAGAAATTGAAGGTTATACTGTAACAAAGAAAGATAAATTTATAGAAACTAAAAAACCAAAAGATACAGATAAGCAATTATATCAACTACAAAATTTCAATGAAGAATTATCTGATGTAATGGAAGCAGTTAATACTATTGTAGACATAGTAAATAGCAATGCCAAAATAATAAATGAAAATACATCAAAAATAGCTGCACTAAAGGAATTCCAGAAAGTTAAACTAATGCTGCTGCCAGAAATTGTAATTAAAAGGTGATATTTTATGCAAAAAATAGTTAAAAGATACGGAACCAGCTTAGTAATTGTCATAGATGCTGAAGAGCGTAATATACATGGCATGGAAATTGGGGATACTATTTTTATCAAGGATTTTGATGGTCATTTGAGAAAAAAAGATAAGAGGGGTAGTTGGAGATGACTAAAATTCAAGAACTAAAAGAAAGGATTACTGTAATACAAAATTTAGTCAATAGGAGAGAGGTAATTTAATATGTTTCCAGCATCATTCAAGTATTGTAGCACACACTCCTTAGAAGAATGTGCAAATGCTATAAATCAGGGAGCTTGGAGTATTCTTATCTTCTTAATAGCTATTCTACTTGTTGTTGGGATTGCCTATTTATTTAGAGTAAAAGATAGGAATAAATTTCATAGAAACTTTGCAAGGTTTATAGATTCTATTTTAGACCATAAGAAGGCACTTGTGTTTGTAACAATGTCTTTAGTTTGGACTTTATTTCATTATTATTCAATTCCGAGTTTTTTTGTTGGATTTATTTATTTCTTAGAGTTTTTCCTATTTTTAATCATTACAGATATAGTAATATGGAGATTCACTAACTATGAAAATTAAACCTAAAAAAATTGCTTTCATTGGTAAAAGCCCAGGAAAGAGAAAGAGAAATAGAAGAAAACATGATGATCCTGTTATGTAGCAAGAAAAGCAAAAGGAGCAATAAATGTACTTTGCATGAAGGACATAAAGGAAAACATATTGCAACTCAAGTTACTGAAACTATTATAGAAACATGGGAAGAAGGTGATATAAATTAAATTAATTCTTGCCTTGATAATATTGATAATAGCAATATTTATGTTTAGCCAGCATATGATGGATATAGCTATGAATTTTAATAGTGCAACCAACGGATTTTGGACAATATATGATATGACTAAATTATTCCATTTCTTTTGGTATATGGGGTGGAGTATGTTTTTTGTTTTAACATTAATTAATATACATTTAATAAACAAAGTGTATGGCTTAAAAAAATCATGACAAAATTAACAAAAAAAGCAAAAGAATATAATAACAATTGCAATAATATAATGCAAGATTTAATAGATGAGAGTTATCTCAAAAGAGATATTATTGCTGGATTAAATCATTGTGCAAAATTAGATTCTATGGATTCAGGAGATGAGGTTATATTATTTATTAATGGGATTTTATGGGAAAGAAAGAGACAAAGATGACTAAAATTGAAGAACTAAAATAGGAGATTAATGAGTAATATGGATAAAATAGAAGCAATTAGTATTAAAATTGAAAGGAATAAAGAATATAGAGATAGATTAAGGGAGATTATAGGAATAGCTCTTAAATTAGGATGGATTACTCCACAAAAGTTAGGTCATTCAACTATGCAATTATCCGAAATTGAAAAATGTATGATTGCAATGGTAGATGACTTTGAACTTAATAAGTTTAGAAAATGGATAAGTGAGATTGAAAAATAAAAAGGAGGAATCAAAATGGAAGCGATAAAATTTACAGAAGATTTCCTTGAGAAGTTTTTTGAAGATAATACCATAGAAGATGATAATCTTTTTGATTGTCTCAAAGGAAGAGAAGGAGTTATTGAAGAAACTGACGAATCCTTTGAGAATGGAGGAGAAGAACATATGGTATTACAAATAAAACTTCTTATGAAGGCGTTGTAGATATGAAAAAAGGCAATGAAATTAAAGTTAATGAAGGATTGTAATATCATACATTTAATCGAGAAGAGAAAATATGTTTGTAATGGAGCGTATAGCATAACTAAAGAAAAATCTACAAAAGATATATTTAATGTGAGTTGCAAAAATTGTTTGAGAGAGATATTTAGGAAGTTTAAGTTAGGAAAGATAAGTATGGAATTTATGCAATGTCCCAAGTGTAAGAAGCCATTTAAGAATGGATATGATAAAATAACAAAGCAAATCTCTCCATATATATTTGCTCCAACTTGTAAGTGTATGGGAGAGTTGAGGATGATGAAATTGGGAGGGTAAAATGAACATAAATGATATAAAAAAGGCAATGGAAAAAGATGATAAATTAAAGTTGCAGTTAATTCAGGAATTACAAGATAGCCAAACTATTAATTGGCTTAAAGTTCCAGAATTAGACAAAGAAATTGAAATAGAAGTTACTTATAAAAATAAATCTTATAATGATATTATAAAATTAGGAATAAAAGAAGAAGAATTTTTAACAATACAGGAATGTATATTTTTAGCTAATCATAAAGAATATTCTAAGATACTGAAAATGGATGGTTCAAGCAGTAAAGATGACTTTTTTATCCAGCAACCATTTGATATAAATAGAAAAAAAGGTTATGTCGCTTGGTTCGAAGCTGGTTCCGGTGGGGCTAACCTGTATTGCAATTGGATTCCTTCTGGCTCGGATACCGGCCTCGGGGTACGACGCTGGAGGAAACTATGAATAAATCAATCACAAAGAATGATATATTTCCAGATATGATTACTATTTATTTAGTATCTCTTTTTTCTGGAATATTATTAGTTATCTTCAATTATGCAAGTCTTAGTTATTATAGCAATTTTAAGGACATTCCATTAACATCATTATTTAATGTGTTTATGACTGGTATGTTTACTACAGCATTTGCATTTATACTATCCATTATCTTCTTACAATATATTATATATAAGAGGAGTTAGAAAATGACCATAAATACTATGAGAAGGTTTGAGGAATTAGAATATAGAGAATTTAAAAGATGGTTTGATAATAAACCTCTTAAACATCCAAATATAGCAATAACTGCAAGTTTGGTTAGAAATATAGCAAGATTAGTTTATGAAAGAGAAGAGGAAATTATGAAGATAATCGATAGGGGAGATTGGTTTGAATTTGATGAAGATTGGAATATATCACAACTTAGTACAAGGGAGAGACTTAAAGAGGAGTTAAAGAGGAAATAAATTATGTTTAATTTTTTATCTTACTATGGGATGTTTGCATTAACGCATTTATTTGTGCAGATAGGATTAAGCCATAGGGAATACTTAAATCAAATTAATGAAAAGCAAAATCCATATTATCCATCGATTGCTATTATTATCCCATCATATAATGAAGATTCTAAAAATATAATTTCTTGTGTAAATTCCTGTTTAAATCAAGAATATAAAAAGCCATTTAAAATTTATTTTATAGATGATGGAAGTAAAGATAAATCTGGATTAAAGGCAATTAAGAAGCTCAATAATGATAGGATTATAATAATAGAACATAAAGAAAATAAAGGTAAGAGAGAAGCACAAAAATCAGCTTTTGATATTATTCCTAAAGACATTGAAATATTTGTAACCATAGATTCTGATGCCAAACTAGATAGTAGAGCAATTTATTACTTAGTTCAACCATTTAGAGATAAGAAAATTGGGGCTGTTACTGGGAATGTTGAAGGAAAAATAGAAAATTTCTTATCAAGATTAATACATTTAAGATACTGGGGAGCATTCAATTTAGAGCGTGGAAGTCAATCTTTATATAATTGCATTTTTTGTTGTTGTGGAGTTTTATCAGCATACAGAAGTGATATAGTTAAAAAAGTTAAAGAAGGTTATGTAAATGATTATTTTTTAGGTATTAAGAAAAATTTTGGGGATGATAGATTTATGAGTTTTTTAGTAATGCAAGAAGGTTATGGAATAAAATATGCTGAAAAAAGCAAGGCAACAACAAGCGTTCCATTAAAAATAAGGGGTTGGTTACGCCAACAGCTTAGGTGGAATATTAGCTATTACACTTATTTAACTTATAATATAAGATTGATGTTCAAAAAGCCAAAAATTCTACATCCTTATGCATGGTATGATTTAACAATACAAACTGTACTACCATTTATGCTAATAATTTCTTTGGGATTAATGATATTCAACACAATATTTTTAGGGATAACATTTTTATTTGGATATTTAGCTGTCTTAGTAGGAGTTGCTTTAATTAGGGGGATTTATGCATTTGCTAGAACAAAAGAATGGCAATTCTTTTTATTACCTGCTTATGCAATACTTCATGTATTTTTACTTATTCCTCTTAGACTTTTCTCTCTTACTAAATTAAAATATAATGTATGGGATACTAGAACTAATTTAAACAATCGTCAGTATAGCAAATTATGAAAAAAAGTAATATAATTAGATTTGGGATTTTAGGAATATTCTTATTATGGGTAATAATAACTTTTCCGACATTGTACCCAATTAGGGAATTGACAGTTTATTTAGCAACAATAATGGGCAAATTTATAGGCATAAATGCAGTTGCATACAAGGAATTTATGGTTGTAAGTTTTAAGGATATAAATAGAATTTTTAATATATCTACTATGTGTACAGGAATTGTTTTATATATAATTTTTCTGATGGCAACATTATTGATTCCAAATTATAAACTAAAAGACAGATTAATAGGGTTGTTATTTATACCTATATTATTATTGGGGAATGTAATAAGAATATTAATGAGTGTTTATATAGCAAGAGATTACAGCATAGATTTCTCATTGTTTTTTCATGATACAATAGGGCAAGTGTTTATTTTTGCAATAGGGATATTTAGTTATTTATTATGGTTAAAAATCACAGGAAATTTTATAAGAGAGAAAAAGACAGAAAATATAGCCTAAAGCATACAAAAGCTTATTAATAAGATGATAATGTGGATAATATGAATAATAAAGATAAGATAAAAGTAGAATTAGAAAGGGATATAGTTAATAAATTAATAAAGTTAAAAAAAGTTGGAGATACTTATTCAGATGTTATAAGGAGGTTATTAAAAGAAAATGTTTAAAATAAAATCAATATTATTAATATTAGGATTAATTTTAGCAGTTTCTTTTGTTTCTGCAAGAGAATATAATTTTGTGAATGAAATAGACATTAAAGCTTATGAATGCAGGGAATATGGAAATCCAACACAGCCACCATATCCTATAAATAACTGTGATATATTAAATGATAAGACAAGTCATAATGGATTGGATTATGATGATAATAATTATTTATCTGCTTCTGACTGGAGTGGCGTTGGTTATTACCATTATTTCCTATTAAAAAATGCAGGTGATACAAATTCAGTTTATAATTTTATTATAAATTATATATCACATAATTCAAATTATATCCACAGTGAATATGAATACTTTTTCATAAGGGATTTTAGAAATAATAGGTGGGTACAACTTCAGAGAAATTTAGTAAATCCAAATAGTGAAAGCACTTTTTCTATTTCCTTAAGGGATGATTTGGCAAACTATACTTTAAATAATGAGATATTATTAGCTACTACAGATAATAAGCCCTCTTATGCTAATATAGACAGTGACTGGTTTAGGGCTAATTTAATCAATTGCCCTAGTGGAAATACAACTTTATTCAATAATTTACAAGCAATAGGAGATTTTGAAAACAATGGGGATGAATTTATTTTAAGTGCAACAGTAAGGAATATAGGTTTAAATCCAACTTCTAATGCAACATTGGAATTAAATAATATACCAAATGGGTGGGTTTTAAACAAGCCAAAATTCCAAAGATTAGGTATTCTAGAAATAAATGAAGAAAAGATTATTAATTTTAATGTTGTAAGGGATTCAGAAGATGCAGAAGTATTTACATTAGCTAGAAGCTGTAATGCAATTCCAACTTCAAGCCAGCATATTCCAATTCCAATAAACTGGATTGTTGTTGTATTATTTTCAGCAGTTATAATAGGATTAGGGATACATCAGTACTTAAAGATGAATGTGATAATCAACTGATGAGCAAACTTGATGAAACAAACAATCAAATATAGGTTGAATCCGAACTTTGAACAGGAAAAACATCTTCATAATTTATGTTCTATAGCTACAAAGTTATACAACACAGACAATTATCAAAGAAGACAGGGATGGAACAAGACAGGCAAGATACCATCAGTTTATACACAAAAGAAATTATTAAAAGATAATCATTGGTTTAAACTCCTTCCTTCTCAAACAGCTCAAGAAATTATATTCAATCTTCAGAGAAATTATAATTCTTGGTTCAAATTAAGAAAGAAAGATGATAAAGCAAATCCACCAATGTTCAGAAAAAAAGATATGTTAAGTGTTATATCTTTCTATCAGCAGTTCAAGATTATAAATAATAAAATACAATTATCAATGTCAAGGAAATATAAGAAAGAAAATAACATCAAACTAATGGAAATGGAATTTGATAAATGGAGAGAATCAAAAGGAATTCCAAAATTCTGCCAGATTATATTTAAGAAAGGTCAATGGTATGCTAATGTTGTTTATGAAATCCCAGAAACAGAGGTTAACTTAAATGATAAAGTAATGGCAGTAGATTTGGGAATAATAAACACAGCAGTAACATCAGATACAGAAGGAAATTCAAAAATATATTCTGGAAAGCAAATATTATCCATTCAACATTATTTCAATAAAGAAAAGGCAAAACTGCAAAGCAAATTAACAAAACAATATCCTAATAGACATTCAAGCAGAGCATTAAGAATACTGCAAAACAAGCAAACAAGGCAGATTAATCAAGCATTGCATACACACAGCAAGGCAATCGTAACCGATTGCGTAAATAAAGGCATAAAAACATTGGTTGCAGGAGATGTCACCGACATAAGGAAAGATAAGAATTTTGGAAAGAAGAACAACCAAAAACTGCACTCATGGTCATTCTCAAAATTCACACAGCAACTTGAATACAATTGTATGAAAGTTGGCATACGGTTTGTTCGTGTGAACGAGGCATACAGCAGTCAAACCTGCTCACATTGTGGTCAAGTTAGAAAGAGCAATAGAAAGCATAGGGGATTGTATGTCTGTAAAGCTTGCGAATATAAACTCAATGCAGACGTGAATGGTGCTGTAAACATTCTAAAAAAGTATCTCCAAGACTTCTTGTCAAGGAGTATTGGCAAAGTGGCTTTGCCATCGGTAGCGAGGATAACAAATGTCTGTCCAAGTTAAGTCCGAGAAGCCCATACCTTTTAAGGGTGGGAGTATGTCACGAATGCAAGAGATAATTATACATAATATATATACCAAAGAATATAAATAAATAAAAATAAGATAATCAAAATAATTAAAAAGTTTGGGGTGTGCATTGCATTGCACTGACATTATAAATGCACCCCAACGATTCAGTCATCGCTTAAAAATGAGTAAGATAATTAACTATTTAAAGGTTACGAATTTGGAAAAAAGAGGTGCAAGTAGTGGATGAAGTTATTTCTAATATAAATGGTGCAAATAATTTATTGTGCAGATATTTAGAAAAAAATAACGAGGTTATTCTTGCAGTCAAAAATATCAATCAGGCAAGGCATAGATTAATTTATTCCAGAACACAAGATAACAATGTAAAATATTATTATTTATTGTTCAAAAGAGAACCTTTTTTTAAGGCAGATGAAGAATTAGGGACTAATGGGGGCTATGGAGAGAGTATTAATTTAGAATTCTTAGATTTTGCTATTTCCCATAATGTCAATTTGATTGTTATTTGTTATATAAATGGATTTTTATATGGATTAAACCCAAATGAATGGAAAATTAAAGGCAAAGAAAGAGTTGTTGAGCATATCCAAGATAAAAAAGTAATAAATAACCAGTTACAAATAATTAATGAAAAAACTGTGACAATAAGCTTGCATAATTTGATGAGGTTAAATAATGAAAAAGAATATTAGATTTCATAATAGAAATTGTGAGGAGGTAAAATC